>Ga0299912_10000017_pt1 | contig 241453 bp, 227 predicted proteins | sample RVTome_2_FD_207667 | JGI IMG/M metagenome (GOLD analysis project Ga0299912, IMG submission 207667) | Soil microbial communities from uranium-contaminated site in the Upper Colorado River Basin, Wyoming, United States - RVT95D214 (version 2) ... | reverse complement strand
TGCCCCCCTTGTTGATTTGTTCCCTCTATTTTATCAGTATTTAGCCTCCAATCACCGTTCCGGATCATTCAGTTTCAAAGTATTTTCTATTTCTTTATGACGAAGCGGGACTTTTTCGGCAGTCTCAGATCGTTTAATTCAGATAAAAAGATCCGCCCTATTCCACGTATAAATCCTCAAGCGTGGCACCCTCTTTGTAAAAAGGAACCATTTTCATAGTAAATCGGCTTCCGTGGATATAGAGATAATAGCTGCTTCTTCCTCAAGTCTCATCTCTTTTTTTAAGGGGTATCTTCATGCTAAATGAGACGGATATTTTTGGTTTATAATCGGCCTTCTGAAGATCTTTCAATAGATCATTTTTGATAAAGAGTATGATTTTCCAAGCAATATCAACGAGTTGCCTTGCCTCTGTCTCAGATAAAGGTTTTCTATCCAGTGATCTAATAGCAACCCCCTCATGTAAGAAGGAATTTCGTGCTTTCCTCAGTTTTGTAAATCCTTCCCAAAGTGTTTTTTCACTTTTCAATGATTTCCCAGCCAAAATTTGCAGAAGATCGTCATATTGTTCCTCAGTATTAGGCCATTTATCTGGATCATTTTTTCGGTGATTAATCCATGACCACAATACGGGTGTTATATTACTATGTTCCGCCAACTGGTCAAGAGTCTGTGCAATAAATATTTCTAGAGCAGAGAAAGCAAGCACTACAGCTGAACCTATCTTTGGGAAAGCGGAATAAGCGTCCAAAATCAAATTGTGCCATTGCGGAATAGTATAATTAGGAGGAAGATTATTTATGCATTCCCAAATCTCTCTGTTCAGGGCAGTCCATTCAAAAGACCTCTTATGCACACCCTTTAATCTGACAAATCGCTCATCCTGCTCTAATTCACTCCCATCATCATTCAAGTATTTTATTTCCCACATAAGATCTGAAAATTTAACATTATTTATTGAGAAAGAATTTGTTACCCAACGCAATCTTGTTAAGAAAGAGTTAATTATAATTTCTATCATTTTTTCCGAAGGGTCAAGCGGTCTTTTCGGATCACGGTCAAATGTAGCTTTATGAAACTCAATCACTAATATGTCAGCCTGAAAAGCGGACATACCATTAACAGCATAACCTTTACCCTTTTCACTGCTTTTTAATGAAACACTTGGTTCTGGGCGAAATACTGTTATTTCATATCCATCTTGCTCGCATTTAAGAGGTGTAAAATTCTCTCCGTCTGTAACTAATATTGGAAATGGCAGTTGAATACAAGCTTTAGCCAACATAGCAAATTACCTCCAAGGTCATATTGTCAATTGCAAAATAATTTGAAGAAATCTTTTTAATAAATTCTATTATTCCTACGCTTCCAATGTCCAAAATGAAGTCATTTAGGTATGGCAATTTTAGCACCATCCGCAGATTGTCACAATATGTAGTCATCTTGGAGTAAGCAGGTAAACAAAGCAGCCCAAAATTGTTCCTTTATAAGAAATACCATCTACGCTCATAGTTTAGGCGTGATATTCGGCGGACCTTTTTATCAACAATATGGACTTTCTTTAGGTAGGGATATTCACCATTGCGAAGTATGATATAGCTTACCGAGCTTACTTAACGCTAGGATTTTGTCTTAATGAACCGGCAAGTGGAAGCTGATATATTCTCCAGCCCTTAACTTATCAACATCCTGACCTCTTCCAGTTGTGAAATGAAATGGCAACTCTTGTTACATCCAAAGAATTATGAGCATATTGAGTATTTGTTTAGGCGGAGTTCGACTCTCCCCCGTCTCCACCAACCCAGTTACAGTCTCGGCTACCAGGATTTTTTGCGATCTCCCCTTCCAATGAGAAGGGGGAAATTTCGTCCACCGTGTGCCTCACAATACAGCTTCGAAAAAGTTTCGTTTCTTTTTCTTGACTTATCCTTACAACTAATGTAGATTCGAGCCATTCTAATATGTTAATCTTAATAAAAGAGAAGCCTTTCAAAGCTAAATGGCCTGAATTAATTAAGAGAGGGGTATGCATTTCCGATGGTAACAGGTAGAGAAGAGCACATGTCATATGAGGAACTGAAGAAGAGACTTGGCGTGTGGGCTGGTTTTAAGTGGAATTCTTCGACGAATAGTTGGACGTATCCGAGCGGCAAACAGTGTGATTCTCCTGACTTTTTAGGAAGTCTTGACTCAGTATTTCACTGGTTGCTACCTCATGTGAAGCTGATACGGATCGATTTCATGGGGTCGGGTATATCTCCCAACGGCGATATAACTGAATGGCAGGTTGGAATTATTTCATATGCAAAGCCTAAGCACAATCAGGTGTATGGTTTTGCCGAGAGCCCCAGCGAGGCATTGTGCCGAGCTATTCACAACCTTATATCAGACCGAGATGGCACTAATGACATCAGGGTTGCAACTGACCAGTAGTCACGAACGATAAAAGTTCCTGCGGAGACGGCTGGAGCTACATCAGAAGGATCTGTAAGCTGAAATCGGGCGCACAATAAAGGGAAAGGTACCGCACCCGGACTCAACTCGCCGATAGGGAGAAGGAGATCACCTCAATGTTATCGATGGCGATAATTACCTGTCTCTGAACGCAGACCATCTTGGATGTCCTTGAGTCCTGAGTTCTGTCAGATGACTCCTCTAATTTGACCTAGAACCGTGATAAACAGGGTGATGCGACGTACCAGATTAGATACAGGATATTAAGATGCAGCCATCACTGGAGCGGGGGTAACGAGTTAATAATTGGTACCGCTACTGGGGGTAGATCAACTGGTCTTTCTGTGTATTCGGGTACTGATTGGTGAGCCACCAGAGAATCGAACTCTGAACCTGCTGATTAAGAGTCAGCTGCTCTGCCAATTGAGCTAGTGGCCCATATAGAGTCCCAGAATCTAATCTTATCAAACCCACGCCTGTTCCGCAAACACAACGCATAAAAAATAGGAAGTGCCCCGTTCCATATCAAGAGCACCCCCTCGTTTAACTTTTATCTGACTATTGGGCTTTGAGCTACTGTGGTATTTGCCCCTCCTCGAGGATAATAGTATCTATTGATACTCTCGGGCGGGGTGGGGGGTCTTCATCCGGGTAGCCGAGCGCCAGCGTAGTCAGAACGGACATATGCCGAGGCCAGCCGAGTATCCGTGCTACCTGTCCGTATTTGATTCTCTGTACCCAGCACGTTCCGAGTCCCAGCGCGGTTGCCATCAGCGTCATGTGGGTAATCGCAATCGCCGTGTACATATTAGCGTCCGCTGAAAATTTCCTCAATTCTTCCGGGTCAGCAGAATCAGCGCCGAAATATTCTCCGCCGGGCGGTGCCAGTTTGTGCCCTTTGACAAAAGTGAGCATCTCCGAACCGCAGACAATAATAACCGGTGCGGTGTTCAATGCTTCACTGCCGAATGTGCCTTCTTCAATCAACTTTTTCTTGAGTGGACCTTCTTTGATTATCTGAAACCGCCAGGGCTGACGGTTGGTGCCCGACGGCGCCAGACGGGCGGCTTCTAATATCTGATTGAGCAGGTCATCCGGTACGGGAGTTGCCTTATACTTGCGGATACTGCGACGTTTTTCGATGGCTTCTTTAACGGTGAGCATCAAGTATTACCTCCTTAATGGTGCGGAATTTATTTGAGAACATGATTGCTATGCTATCACATACTTAATATCAAGACAAATAGGGTAAAGGGGTGGGGACTAGGATTTCGATATTCGGATTTATTATTTTCTCTCTAGTATCCTTTCTCTTTATTGACCACGTTAATGAGCCTTTTCCCCTCGAGATAGCGTTTCAGGTTCCGGCAGAAGATATCAAGCGCACCGGCTTCGTAGTCTTCTCTGCCGCCGGAGACATGAGGGCTGATGATGGCATTCGGTAGATCCCAGAGCTTACTTTCCCTCGGGAGCGGTTCGGTGGTGAATACGTCCAATCCCGCACCCGCAATTTGTTTCTCTTCAAGAGCACGAATCAAAGCCTCTTCATCAATGATAGGTCCCCGTCCAATGTTGATAATATAAGCGCTCGGTTTCATCATCTTCAATTCGGCTGTTCCGATTAATTTGCGTGTTTCTTTGGTTAGTGGCAGGCAAATAGCCACGTAGTCGCTCTCTTCGAGTAATCTGGGCAAGCCATTAGGTGGCAGAAGCAGGTCGACGTTTCTTGCCTGTCGCTTCTTTGGGGAGCGCCGTGTCGCGATGACCCTCATCCGGAAAGCTTTACAAAGGCGAGCTACTTCTTGCCCGATGCTACCTAAACCAACCACGCCCACTGTTTTATCCCGCAGGACTGTTCCCGGCGACCTCAGCCACTGTTTCTTCTGTTTCGCCTCAAAGAACAAAGGTGCGTTCTTGGTGAACATCAGCATCAATGAGACTACGAACTCCCCGATTGGAGTGGCATGAATACCACTAACGTTTGTCAGGATTACCTTGCTCTGTTTGAATTCGTCGGTGAGATAGCGGTCGACTCCAGCAGAAGTCACTTGAATCCATTTGAGTTTCGGGGCTCGGACAAGAAGGTTGACCGGGATGCGCATTCCGTAAGATATTTCTGCGTCGGCGAGAATTTTATTGAGTTCTTTTCTTGCCTGAAGGTCTCCCTGGTAATCACGACGGGATAAATCAGAGACGTCTTTTATGGTAACTTTCGGGCTGACAGACTGAATCAGTCGGCGGCCTTCTTCACTGACCGGGGTGGCAATAATGATGTTGACAGTATTCATGTCGCCCCTCCTTCTCGTTGATGTAAACCAAGTATATTGAAGCGGGGGGTGAACCGTCAAGGTGCTACAGTAGACACCTTGCTCATCGTATGATAAGCTACTTCTATCAGATAACAAAATCAATCAGGCTTCCGGGTATAATAACCATCAGCAACTTGTCCTGAGTGTATCGAAGGATTCAGTAGTACCCAGTTCTATAATCCTAAAATCTTAAAGCTGACAACTGATAGCTGATAGTTCTTTGGGGAGGTAAAGCTTGGAGTACTTTTTAACAGAACAGCAAAAGACCTTGAAGAGTCTGGCGCGGAGAATCGCGGAAGAGCGTGTTTTACCCGTTCGTGTTGAGCTAGATGAGAAAGAAGAGTTCCCACATGCCATTATGAAAGACCTGGCGGATAGCGACCTGTTCCGCATATTTATTCCGGAACAATATGATGGACTGGGGGGAGGTTCGCTCGACCTGTGTCTGGTAGTTGAGGAACTGAGCCGGGTATGCAGTGCTGTTGCTGTATCCTATGCCGCAACCGCGCTCGGGGCGTATGCCATTTTACTTTACGGTAGCGAGGAACAAAAGAAGAAGTACCTGCCGCAGATTGCTGGAGGTAAACTTGCCGCCTTCGGTCTTACGGAGCCAACTGCTGGTAGTGACGCCAGTAATATCAAAACAACTGCTCAGAAAACATCAGAAGGCTACGTTTTAAATGGCACCAAACAGTTCATTACCAACGGCGGTGAAGCCGATATTTATACGATTGTTGCCCTGACCGATAAAGCAAAGGGTGCACGTGGCGCCAGTGCCTTCATCGTGGAGAAAGGAACGCCCGGTTTTACCTTTGGCAAGAAAGAGAAGAAGATGGGCATCCGCGCCTCGGCAACACGTGAGTTAGTCTTCCGTAACTGTCTCGTGCCGACACACAACTTGGTCGGTCGGGAGGGTATGGGATTTATTATCGTAATGAGGGTGCTGGATTATTCGCGACCCGGTATTGGCGCACAGGCAGTAGGTATTGCCCAGGGTGCGCTCGAAGCGGCGGTGGACTACACCCGTCAGCGTATCCAGTTCGGGCAACCACTGATTTCATTACCTGTCGTCCAGAACAGACTTGCAGAGATGGCATTGCAGACAGAAGCAGCGAGAGCGCTCGTCTATGCTGTTGCTAAAACCATTGATAGCGGCTCTAAAAGTTTCACTGAAGAATCGGCGATGGCGAAGGTCTTTGCTTCTGACGTGGCGATGAAAGTCACCACCGATGCCGTGCAGGTCTGCGGTGGCGCCGGCTATATGCGCGACTATCCTGTTGAAAAAATGATGCGTGATGCCAAAATCACCCAGATTTACGAAGGCTCGAATGACGTGTTGAGAAATGCTATTGCCATTGAGCTCCGCAAGCGGAAGGGCAAAACGGAATGATATCGTCTTCCCCTTCATTAGATGGAAAGGTTAATGCCAAACTATTTGCCTGTTTTTAGGGAGTGTATGTAATGAGTTTTCACACAGACTATGCCAAATGGGTGCGCTCTTGTAAGAAAGAGTTTTGCCCTGTGTGCAATAGAGAACCGGCACCACAAGGGATGGAAGACCTCTATGAATTGCCGCATTCCTGGCTGGATACAACACCCACGGAGTGTTTGAAAGGCACCTGTCATGTAGTAGCAAAGAAGCACGCCGTGGAGCTTTATGAACTGAACGATGCAGAGATGCTTGGGCTCATGAAAGATATTCAACTGTATGCGAAAGCTCTGAAATCTGTAACTGGTGCAATCCATATCAATTATGAGATTCACGGCAACACTGCACCACATCTGCACATTCATGTTTATCCAAGGTATATGGATGACCCGTTCCCCGGCAAGCCCATAGACTTTAACTATCGCTATTTCTATGAAACCGGCGAATACGAAGAGTTTATGAAGAAAATGAGGGCGGAACTTGACCGACTCGTAAGCTCCGAAACAAAGAAATGAACATCGTCGTTTGCCTGAAGCAGGTACCCGGCACCACTGAAGTTAAAATTGACCCCAAGACCAATACCCTCATCCGGCAGGGTATCAAGAACATCGTCAATCCTTTTGATACATATGCGCTTGAGGAAGGTGTACGGCTCAAGGAACGTTTGGGCGGTAAGGTAACAGCTCTCAGTATGGGACCTACGCAAGCGATAGAAATGCTCCGTGATGCCATCAGCGTCGGTGCCGATGATGCGGTTTTATTGAGCGATGCCGCCTTTGCAGGTTCAGACACCTGGGCGACGGCTTACACGCTCGGAAAAGCCGTTGAGAAAATCAAGACATGCGACCTTGTTATTTGCGGTCGGCAGACCATCGATGGCGATACGGGACAGGTGGGACCGGAGCTTGCCGAGATGCTGGATGTACCGTTTATTTCTTATGTGAGTAAGGTGGAAGAAATCGCCAATGGTATTCTGCGTGTCCGGCGGATGGTTGAAGACGGCTACGAAACAATTGAAGCCACTCCCCCGGCTGTCATCACGGTTGTCAAGGAAATCAATACCCCGCGCCTCCCTTCCCTACGCGGCATGACTAAGGCGAAATCGGCGCAGATACCCACCTGGACAGCTCAAGATATCGGCATCGAGAAAGATAGGGCAGGATTGGCAGGCTCGGCGACACAGGTGGTGAAGGTCTTTTTCCCGCAGAGAGAACACCACGCTGAGATGCTGAAGGGCGACCCCGAAACGCAGGTGAATGCACTCGTTGAGAAACTGAGAGAGGCGAAGCTCGTTTGATGGGAATCCAGATTGATATTGAGAAGTGTACCGGGTGCGAAACCTGTGTGCCTGTATGCCCTTTCGGACTGATTGACATAATAGATGATAAAGCCCGTATAAAAGTAGAAGGCTGTAACCTCTGCGGCGCCTGTAAAGATGCCTGCGCTTATGAGGCAATCGAGATTGAGCAGGTTTTAGAACAAGCTCCTGCCAGTGATGAATACCGCGGTGTCTGGGTGTTTGCCGAACAGCGTCATGGTGAAATCAAGGGCGTTGCCTACGAATTGCTCTCAAAAGGTCGTGAGCTGGCTGATACATTAAAAACCGAGTTATGTGCCGTATGTATCGGGCATAATATCAAGGATGTAGCAGGAATGGGTGCCTACGGTGCCGATAAAATCTATCTCATCGACGACCCTGCCCTCGCCATCCAGATAGAAGACCCTTATGTGACGGAACTAGCGCGACTCATCAGAGAATATAAACCGGAGATTGTGCTTGCCGGCGCCACACCGTTCGGGCGCTCTTTTTTCCCGCGTGTTGCGGCGCGGTTGCATACCGGCTTGACCGCCGACTGCACGGGACTGGATATCGACACTGAAAAAAGACTGTTATTGCAGACCCGCCCGACCTTTGGCGGCAATATCATGGCGACTATCATCTGCCTGGTAAAAAGACCACAGATGGCAACAGTACGCCCGCGCACTTTCAAAAGGAGCTCTTCGGATACTAATCACAAGGCACAAATTATCAAGGTTGATTTCAACAAGGAATCTGTTACTTCAAAGACACGCCTGCTGGATTTTGTGGCGGATATTTCCGAGAAGGTGAAACTGGAGGATGCGGATATTATTGTTTCTGGTGGTAGGGGATTGGGGAAACTGGAGAATTTCCAGTTGATACGTGATTTGGCAGCGGCGTTAGGAGCGGCAGTAGGTTCATCCCGTCCACCCGTAGACGAAGGCTGGATTTCGTATCCGCACCAGGTGGGGCAGACGGGCAAAACGGTGTGCCCCAAGCTCTACTTTGCCATCGGCATATCAGGCGCAGTACAACATCTAGCAGGCATGCAAACCGCCGATTGCATCATTGCTGTTAATGATGACCCTGATGCTCCTATCTTTCAAGTAGCTACCTATGGCATTGTCGGCGACCTGTTCAAGATTGTGCCGATGCTCACGGAGCGGCTGAAGAAGGGGTAAATTCTACTTAATTACCCTTCCCCCTCCTTGTCATACTGAGCGAAGCGAATGTATCTAGTTATTGTTTCCTCTGTAACCCGCAGTATGGGGTTACTAGATTCTTCGGGTACTTTATAACCTCAGAATGACAATTTGGGGTGTTGTGCTATAATTGGGGCACACCATAAATAGAATTGGTATATCTTATTGTCATAAAAGGATTTGCTAGTGAGAAATAAGGAAAATATCATTGCTGAGATAAGAAGAATAGCAGCTAAGATAGGTGTATCACACCTTACGGGTCAAGAGTTTGCACGACACAGCAAGATAAGCAAGTCCACAGTATGTAGCATCTTCGGTTCGTGGAATCGGGCTGTAGAAGCCGCGGGACTAGAACCAATGCTAAACTTCGTGCCAGAACATAAAGAAATAAATGAAGAAGATTTAATGGTAGAAGTAATTCGTTTAACAAAAGAACTAAGAAAACGACCGTCAGATAGAGAAATGCAGGCATTGGGTAGATTCAGTCCTAGACCATATATAAAGAGGTGGGGATCATTCGCAAAAGGTCGGGAAGCGGCATATAGAAAAATTGGATTCCCCAATGTTAGCAATAATGATGCCAAAGCGAGCGATAACCAGACAAGTATCCTGACAAAACAAATTTTAATACCTGACACCATCAAACCAAAGGAAATACATAAGCGAAAGAAAGTGCAGTTTGGAGAACCTATTGACTTTCGTGGTCTCCGATTTGCCCCAATCAATGAACAGGGTGTCGTCTATCTCTTTGGCATGATTAGCAAAGAATTGGGATTTCTAATCGAATCAATTCGCACTGAGTATCCCGATTGTGAGGGCAAAAGATGCATCAACAAAGATCAAAATCGCTGGGAGCATGTACTGATAGAATTCGAGTACAGAAGCAGTCAATTTAAAGAACATGGTCATTCCCCTGATGATTGTGATTTGGTTGTATGCTGGATTCACGATTGGGAAGATTGCCCAATTGAAGTCTTGGAGATGAGTTCAGTTATCAAACATTTATAATTTGAAGTCACCCTTTGTAGAATGGTCACATTATTACTGTTCGACTTGTTCAAGTTTTAAATTAGAAGTGAACACAAATAGAAAATATTGTAACATTAATGACAAAAACAACCCTGTATTCTGCCTATGACCCTTTCGCCTGGATATACAACAAACACTGGGGGAATACTTTTCTCCCCACTATTCTCCCCATTCTGGATAACCTGATTCTGAGCAAGCTCAAGAAAAATACCCGTATCCTCGACCTTTGCTGTGGTACAGGACAGCTCTCGCAGAAACTATCCGCACTCGGCTACCGCGTCACCGGCATCGACGGCTCGTCTGCTATGCTCAAGTACGCTCGTGAAAATGCTCCCGGAGTCGAATTCTTTCAGAAGGACGCTCACGATTTCAAACTTCCACATAAATATCATGCTGTGGTCTCTGTTTTTGATAGCCTTAATCATGTGATGACCCTGAGAGATCTAACTTCGGTGTTTCAGAGAGTGCACGATGTTTTGCGTGAGGGTGGATTATTTCTCTGCGACCTGAATACTGAACCTGGTTATCAATATGAATGGAGCGGCACGCATTTTACCATCGTCGAAGAGGATCACGTTTGTGTGGTGGAAAATACCTACAGCCCGAGTCGGCGGGTTGCCACCTTTGATGCTACCATCTTCCGCTACACCGATGGTAACTGGTACCGCCATGATGTCAAGCTTTACCAGAAATGTCATGCTCCGGCAAGGATAAAGTCGGCGTTAAAATCAGTCGGGTTCACAGATATCGAGGTATTTGGTTTCGACCTGCAATCTGGTTTACAACCACTGACGAAAGAGATGCGGCGGGCTTTCTTCTTCTGTCACAAATAACGTAGACTTTGTCAGAAATCAGTCCGCTTTACCAGCCTCTTCCGTCATCTCCATATTGACAAATCTTCACATTGAGAATACGCTGGTGCTGCTATTTCCCATAGGTGAACTCATATTGGAGGTGCAAAATGGCAGAAAAGACTTTCTATGATATCCACATGCATGCCTTCAATCTCAGTCATCCTTATTTGCTTGCATTTATCCAGCGTCTCAAGCTTCCTCAGATTCTTATATTGAATTCTCTCTTGGGTCCGCTAGCATCATTTGTGATTGGAAAGAACTTAAATAAGGTGAAGAACATGCTGGCGGTTATGGAAAACGACCTCGGTAGTTTTTTTCTTCTCATAGAAGATTATCTCAAGAGAAGCGATAAGGGTCCTCTTGTAAGTGATGGCAAATTGCTTATTGGTAACAATGTTTACTCCAGGATTGTGCTGACACCACTTCTGATGGATTTTGGTTACAAAGGGATTACAGTTAGCCAGAATACCTACTACAACGAATTGTCACAAAAACCCATTGTCGAGCAGGTAGTGGATGTGTTTAACGGGATAAATAAGTACCGGAAGGAGAGCCCCGACCATCTCTTGGAAATACTACCGTTCATGGGATTGACCACCAGCAATTATAATCTTGACCCCGAGAAGACCAGGGGCAGACTAGACATAATGCTTGAGAAGTATTTTGGTAATTACCGAGGTTCCCATAAGATGCTTCATGATAGCACTGTTGAGTTTGATGGTGAAATTAATAATCTCGGTGGTAATCGCTTTGCGGGAATTAAAGTCTACCCACCGCTTGGTTTCGATCCCTGGCCTGATAAAGAAGATGAGCTTAGGAAAGTAAGATATTTATACAGTTTTTGTGAAAAAAGAAGCATTCCCGTGACAGCTCACGGTAGCGAAAGCGGCTTTGTGGTTGTGCCGAAGAGAGAAGTGAGAAACTACACTGCTATATCAAAATGGCGGCGCGTTTTAGAAAACTATCCCAGGCTGAAACTTAATCTAGCCCATTTCCCAATCGGAGAGAAATCTATATGGGTTTTTCCCAAGAAAAGGAGACTGAGAGAAGTACTTGGTCTCATCCGGGACTATGATAATGTGTATGTTGATTTCTCATGCCGTGCAATAAATGACCGTTACTATGTATTGTTGAAAGGACTGCTTGAGAGTATGCCGCCTGATTTGAAAAAGAAGCTGAATGAACGCATTCTTTTCGGGTCTGATTTTACAGTAAATCTGATGTCAATTGAGTCATACAATAAATATCTGGAGTTGTTTTCTCGGACTACTACTCTCAACGATTCGGAGAAGGATAGCTTCTGTCGCACCAATCCTGAGAGGTTCTTGTTCGCCAGTCCTGACTAATGGTTTTATGGAATAATTTACCGATAGTTTGTTGTATTATTCAGTTGACTTTTAGCGGGCTTGCAACATAACCTATAAGTTAATGGTTACATCCACACGCTCACCGCTGATAGAAGAAATCTACACGGGGTTATCCCCACTTAACCTCTTTGAACTTTTCCGGCACGGGCCTTACTGTTTCTTTCTGGATAGTTCCATGGACCCGCAAAAGCTCGGGCGGTATTCTTTTATGGGAAGTAATCCGTTCCTGGTGATGAGCAGTCACGGCAGAAGGACCGTTATCACCGAAGAGGGAATGCCTTCTGTCATTAAAGGTAATCCTTTTGATGTCCTCGGCGAATATCTTGAGAAGTACCATCTGGATACGACGGGTGCACCGATTCCCTTCGTGGGTGGTGCAGTCGGCTACCTGAGCTACGACCTCTGCCATTTTATCGAGAGATTGCCTAAAACCGCTGTCAATGACCTGAAACTTCCCGAGAGTTACTTTGGTTTCTACGACCTCATCCTGGCGCATGATAACCTGCTCAATAAAACTTACATTGTGTCTACGGGATTTCCCGAGCAAGAGGAGATGCACAGGCTGAGACACGCACAGGAAAGGCTCAATGAGTGCAAAGAGAAACTGGCGCAACTACCGCACAATTCTGCATCATCTATTGTCACTGCGCCAGCAATCGGGAAGACGGAGCTGAAAGGTAATTTTACCCATAAAGACTATGTGAAGGCGGTCGCACTGGCGCGGCAGTACATCATTGACGGCGATATTTTCGAGGTGAACATCTCCCAGCGTTTTGAGGCTCATCTCACCATCCCGCCTTATGAATTGTATTGTCGACTCCGCGCTATTAATCCGGCGCCCTTCGCTTCCTATCTGGGTTTTGATAAGTTAACTATTGTCAGCGCCTCGCCGGAACGGTTTCTCAAGGTGCAGGGCGATTGGGTGGAGACCCGTCCCATAAAGGGCACAGTCAGGCGTGGCAAAACACCGCAGGAAGACCGTAAGAAGGCAAGCGAATTACTCAGCAGTATTAAAGACCATGCAGAAAATATGATGATTGTCGACCTGGAGCGGAACGACCTGGGCAGGGTATGTCGGTACGGTACTGTCCGTGTCTCCGAACTGGCAATTCTAGAGACTTTTCCCACTGTCTTTCATCTCACCTCCACTGTCGTTGGCAGACTTCGTGCCGATAAAAGTCGGTACGATTTGCTTAAAGCTACCTTTCCCGGGGGCAGTATTACCGGCGCTCCGAAAGTCCGCTCAATGGAAATCATCGATGAACTGGAACCAACGCGGCGGAGTGTCTACACCGGCAGTATCGGCTATCTGAGTTTCGATGGTAATATGGATATTAATATCGTCATCCGCACATTTCTCATCAAGGGTAATCGTGCCTATTTCCAGGTGGGTGGGGCGGTGGTATATGACTCCGACCCCGAATCCGAATATCAGGAGACGTTGGATAAAGGCAGGGCGCTCATTAGTGCTCTCAATACGGCGGAACCAAAATGATTCTGGTGATTGATAACTACGATTCCTTTGTCTATAACCTCGCTCAGTACTTGGGAGAGTTGGGCTGGGAGCCAGTGGTCTTCCGCAATGACCGTGTCACACTTGCGGCGATTGAACGGATGAAACCCACGCATATCGTTATTTCGCCGGGTCCCTGCACACCGCTGGAAGCCGGTATTTCCAATGATGTCATTCGACATTTCGGCGGTAAGATTCCGATTATTGGTGTTTGTCTGGGACATCAGTGCATTGGCTATGTCTACGGCGCCGAGGTAGTCCATGCGCCCATTCCCACTCATGGCAAAACATCGCTGGTCTATCACGACGGTCGCACCATTTATACAGGTTTGCCCAGTCCTTTTGAGGGCGGTCGCTACCATTCGCTGGTAGTGGACTGGGAGAAAAGACCGTCGGCACTTGAGGCGACTGCAATAACTGCTGATGGTGTTATAATGGGCATACGGCACCGGAAGCATGTGGTTGAAGGCGTCCAGTTCCACCCTGAGTCCATTATGACAGACGTGGGACACGTGGTTTTAAGCAATTTCCTGAAGTACACGGAAGGGGTGTGGGCGAGCGAATAGTATAATTGTCATTCCCGTTTCCTCTGGTATGGTGGAGTATGGAGGACTAGGGTATGGAAGAAATAGTCTATCTTAACGGCAAATTAATCCCTCGCAGTCAGGCTAAGGTCTCTGTTCTCGACTACGGTTTTCTCTTCGGCTTTGGCTTGTACGAGACCATTCGTGCGTACAATGGAAAACCTTTTCGTCTTGACAGTCATCTTGCCCGTTTGAGATATTCCGCCGATAAGCTGAGAATCCTGGTTAAGACAGCGGAAATCAGACAGGCGGTAATGGACACAGTGAAAGCGAATGGTTTTGCCGACACCCGCATCCGTATTACAGTATCAATAGGTGAGGGCACCATCACACCGAACCTGGCTTCGTGTGTGGAACCAACCGTCGCCGTCCTGGTCACTGATTATCATCCGCCCGCGCCTGAGAAATACAGGGATGGATTCAGGGTAATTGTTTCAAGCATCCGCCGTAATAGTCACTCTCCGGTAACCTATATGAAGTCGGCGAATACTATGGAGAATATGCTGGCGCGTCAGGAAGCCAGGGATAAAAAAGCCGATGAGGCGCTTTTCCTGAATGAAAAGGCATTTCTCTCCGAGGCGTCCGGCAGTAATGTGTTTCTGGTAAAAGATGGTATATTTATAACGCCGCGTTTTGAAACAGGTATACTGCCGGGTGTAACCCGCGTCGTTGTTTTTGAAGTGGCTCATCAGTTAGGGATAAAGGTCAGAGAAAAGAATGTTAGATTGGCAGAGTTGCTTGAGGCTGATGAAGCGTTTATCACCAATTCACTGATTGAGATTGTGCCGGTTAGTGAAGTAAGCGGGAAGATAATCGGGAAAGGCAAACCGGGACCGGTGACGAAACGGCTGGCGAAAACATATAAAGATCTGGTGGCTAAAGAGACCGGCTAGCTAACTGACTCCCCGCACAATAGCATCTGCCATTTTGCAGACTCTTACCATTTGCTTTACGTCGTGCACCCGCACAATGTCTGCTCCATTAGCAATGCCGATAGCAACAGTCGCTGCCGTTCCTTCGACTCGCTGATTTGCAGGTAAATCCAGCACCATCTTGATGAGCGACTTTCGGGACGTGCCGATAAGGATAGGCTGTCCCAGTTCTTTAAGTTCACTTAACCGCCGCATGATTTCAATATCCTGCTGCCACGTCTTGCCGAAGCCGATACCGGGGTCGATGATAATATTTTCATTCGGCACGCCTGCTCTGCGTGCCGCCTCTATGCTCCCGTGTAAAAAAGCAATCACCTCCGCCATCACATCCTGATAGAACCCGGTGTCGCGTCCTGCCTGTGTATCATAACCGCCTTTATCGCGCTGGTTGCTCATCAGGATTAGAGGCACGCCTTTTTCGGCGGCGAGTTGCGCCAATCGTGGTTCCTTTTTCAAACCCCACTGGTCGTTGAGAATTGAAGCACCGGCAGCAAGCGCTTGCCTGGCGACCTCGTACTTCATGGTGTCAATACTGACAGGCACGGTTACAGCACGGGCGAGTCGTTCGATAATGGGGATGACTCTCTTCAATTCCTCATCGGTAGAGATAGGCGTGGAGTTGGGGCGGGTCGATTCACCACCCACATCCAGCATATCTGCGCCCTCGTCAATAAATCTTCGTGCCTGTGCCATCGTGCCTTCAACGGTAGCAATGCCATCGCCGGAAAAGGAATCGGGCGAAACATTGATAATCCCCATGATGTAGGTGCGCTTTCCCCACTGGAATTCTGTCTTCCCACAGCGTGTGACCTTAACTCTGTCCATATCCTGTCCTCAACTGGCGGTTAGTTTGCAGGTTATCAGCGTAGAATTACTACTTAAGATAACTCCGTAAGGCGTTCTCTATGTCATTATACTTATTGACACCTCAGAGAGCCAGTGTTATATTATAGTCACAGGGGCCACCCGATAGCCAAATATACTGCGGAGGTTGTTCGATGAGACGGCATGCAGTATTGAGGGTACGCCAAGTTGATAGTTGGCGCCCTGCCTGATGCAGGGCAAATCCCCGGAACCGAACCTGGCTCGTAAAGAATAATAAAGGCTAGTTTGAAAACAGCCCATGCGGTTATGAATACTGCGAGTGAGCGGGGGTTCGTTAGACTGAAACCAGGGTGGAGAGCGCTGAAACAGGTTGCTCTCCATCATTTTTTTTGGGAGGATTCACTTGCTCTGCAGGACTGTAGACATTACAATCATCTTTAGGACATAGATAAATGAGTTATAGAAACTATCAGAATCTTGGAGCACGAGCTATCTGGGTGCTCATTCTGGCTAATATCGCGGTGTTTATTGCTACCTCTTTCGTGGGAAATAGTAATGCTATCTTAGCTAATTTCGGCATTGCCCGCATTGGACTATCGAGTCATCCGTGGACGATGCTGACCAGTCTTTTCCTGCATGCCGATATTTTCCATATCCTCGGTAACATGCTCTGGCTTTACTGGTATGGCACTGCTCTGGTACAGCTCATCGGCGAGACAAAATTCCTCGCCCTTTACTTTATCGGTGGACTTGTGGGGAATGCCCTGTTCGTACTTATTGAACCGTGTGGGTTAGCTGTCGGTGCTTCAGGAGCCATTTTTGCCCTGGGTGGTGCGCTGGCGATATTGCGCCCCAAACTGAAAATAGTTCTATTCCCCATACCAATCCCGATGGACCTCTGGGTGTATGTCATTTTTGGATTTGCTCTTATGTCCTTCTTGCCAGGAGTCGGCTGGCAAGCGCATTTAGGCGGATTGGTGACCGGGTTGGCATTCGGCTGGTATTTCCGGCGATGGGAGCGCCGTCGTGGGATATACCGATAAGGAAAATTCAACTCCAAATTCTACTCTTCGGAGAACCCTGCGATGTCTTTCAGTTTACTGCGGTGATTTTATGCCTTTAAGTTTTTCAACATAGCCCGTGAAATAGCTTTTCGTTTCGGGTATAATACAATACGAGCGCACGGGCTTCATTGAGCATGGTGGTGTTATTTATTTCAGGAGGTGGAGTCACATGGCAAAGGCGTTTATCCTGATTGAATGCATGGTCGGCAGAACCAGAGAAGTTGTCACCGGACTGAGCCGTCTCAAGGGCGTTAAATCAGTCGATACAGTCACTGGTCCTTATGACGTTATTGCTGTGGTGGAAGTCGATACCCTTAACGAAATCGGTGACATTGTCACCCAGCACATCCACCCAATTGCCGGCATCACACGCACTGTAACCTGTCTGGTGGTGTGACCTTTCCTGTATTGTTGGTCTGCGGATTTGAATACTGGTTTATGTAAAAGCTGTGTGAATTTTGAGTTTATGCAGGAGTGGGAGGCAATCCCCATCGAGATTTTCAAGAGTATTGTGACTAACTGCAGTTTGGGGCTACCGGTCATAATGAGGAAGACGGGATGGGTATTGTGAGACTGCCTCAGCTTGCCTGGTATGGCATCAAGGAAGGGGAGTTCCCTTTTCTTGACCGCTGGCAGGTTGAGATATGCAATATGGCTGGAGCCAACAAACAGCCTCTGAAACCTGCTGACATCCATACCGCATTAACCAAACCAATCGGCATGAAACCTCTCTGGGAACTGGCTAAGGGTAAGAAAGAGGCGGTCATTCTTTTCGACGATATGTCACGCGCCACCCGCACGCGCCAGATTATCCCGCATGTCCTTCGTGAACTGGCAGAAGCGGGCATTGAAGACCGTAACATCCGGTTTGTCTGTGCCCTGGGCTGTCACGCCTCGCTGACCCGGCTTGATTTTGTAAAGAAGCTAGGTGAGGATGTACTGGCGCGTTTCCCGGTCTATAATCACAATCCTTTCGGTAATTGTGTTCCTGTGGGCAAGACAAAGACTTATCAGACCGAGGTCTATGTCAATGAAGAAGTCATGAAATGCGACCTCAAGATTGCCATCGGTGGTGTAGTACCCCACCCCATGAGCGGGTTTGGAGGTGGTGGCAAAATCATCCTTCCCGGTGTCACATCATTCAGTACCACCCAGCATAATCATCACAATACCTACCGGGATATGTTTGCTCTCCTGGGCAAGCTGGGACAGGGAATTTTCGATGAAAACCCCATGCGTTTCGATGTAGAGGAAGCGGCTGAGCTTGCGGGACTGGACTTTATGATTAATGTTTTGTTCAACAGGTATGGTGAGACGGTGGCTATTTTTACCGGCGCCCTTAAACCAGCCTATACCGCTGCGGTCAAGGAAAGTAAAGTGCATTACCTGACACCGCGTGTTCAGGATAAAGATATTGCCATCGCCAATGCGTATATCAAGTCGAATGAAGCTTTTCTGGGATTGAATGTCGCCTACTCTGCTATCGGCAAGAAGGGCGGTGATGTGGTGCTCATTGCCAATGAGCCGTCAGGGCAGGTTGTCCATTATCTGCTCGGACCATTTGGCGAGGATAGCTACGGTCCGGAACACCAGCAGTCTGGGGTACCTCCGCAAGTTAACAAGGTCATCGTCTTCACGGAATACCCGGATTTGGTGGGGAGGGGCTGGTTCGCAAAATCGGAGAAAATGATGTTTTTGCATAAATGGGATGATGTCCTGAAAGTGCTGGAGGCTGATTACCCCGCTTCTGCATCAGTTGCCATATTCCCAAATTCTGAAATCCAGTATGTGAACTGATATGCCCGGAAAGATTAGAAGTCAACGGTTTGATGAATTCTTGAAAAGTAAAGACACTTTCCGTGTCTACAAGGGCAGTCGTTTGCTTTTTGCTTCACGCAAGGACAGACTGGTGCCGATGGTCAAATATATCGAAAAATTTAATCCTTATGAAGAGGGTGTAACGGTCTATGACCGTATCGTGGGGAATGCGGCGGCGCTGTTGCTGAAAACAATTCGATGTCGGTCGGTATTAAGTGAGCTGGGTAGCGAGAACGCCATCAAGACTTTGAAATCTGCCGGTATCAGGTATCACTTCAATGAGACGGTCGACTGTATTATGAATGATTCCGGGCAGGATATGTGCCCGATGGAGAGACTATCCTTAGGGAAAAACCCGGACGAGTTTTTCCGCGCACTGAAAGAACGAATGGCTGGCTCTAACAAATAGATTTTATATCTCAAAGCGCAAGTAGGATGGGTGAAACCCACGATTCAACAACAAACTATTTCAGGGAGAAGTTAGCTTTTCCAGCTGTGCTAGCACCTCGTTGATGGTCTCTTCGGCAGTGGAAGCGCCGCCCGTAATGCCTATGTTCTTGTGACCTTTCAGCCAGCCTGATTTGATTTCATCGGCAGTCTCGATAAGATAGGTCTTTGTCAGCTTGCCGCATAACTCCGCCAGGCGGTTAGTATTGGCACTGGTGTGGTCGCCCACCACGAACATCAGATCCACCTTCTCGGCGAGCTTCTGGGCAGACGCCTGTCGACGGCGAATATCGTGGCAGATGGTGTCTACCACGTGCAGTTCCGAGTCTTTACTGAAGGCGGTGTCCAATAATCCCTTAACAAAGTCGATGAAACTGGCGGGAATTCCGGTGGTCTGAGAAAGCACCCCGATGCGTTTCGGTAATGGATTGAGTTTTGCAATGGCTTTAGCATCCTGTGTCGCCATGCCTTTACCATTTGCCCAGGCGAGAATACCCTTGACCTCCGGATGGTTCGCATCACCGTAGACCACTACAAAAAACCCGGCTTTAGACAGGCGTTCGGCGATTGCTTGAGCGCGGTGAACAGAGCGGCAGGTTGTGTCGATGATATTGAGGTGGCGAGCGTGAATTTCCGCTTCCACTTCCGGACCGACGCCGTGTGCACCGATGGCGAGTGTGTTACCTTTTACCTTTTTAACGCTGTCGGCTACGGTAACTCCCAATGTCCCAAGCCGTTGTAGTACCTGTTTATTATGCACCACGGCGCCGAGAGTTTCGACGCTACCCTGCTCTTTTGCCGTCTTCTCCAGTATGGTGATGGCGCGCTTCACCCCGAAACAGAATCCCGTGCCCGCCGCTTTCTCAATCTTTACACTCATTTGCTGTCCTCTTTTGCATAGACGCCGTGATACTCCGGTGGGAGTAGTTCGGCAATATGCTCCATGATAAGTCGAGTATCGCCTTCTCTGTCTGCCTTCCCATTCTTAGGTGGGAGTTGGAAGAGTTTGCCAAAGCGGATTTCGATGACAGGTCTCTTGAAATACCATGTTTTACCCCGCATCTTTTCCGTACCATGAATACCGAGAGACAGGATTGGCGCGCCGGTTCGATGAGCGATGAGTGAGGCGCCGTTGAATGCTGGTATCAAGGCGTCATTATGACTACGGGTGCCTTCCGGGAAGAGACCGAGTGCAAGTCCCTGTGCCAGATAGCCTTCCATCTTGCGCAGAGTCTCTCTATCGGCTTTACCTTGGTAAACGGGAAAGGACCCGTATGAGGTCATTATCCAGCGGAGGATAGGATAGCGGAAAAATCCTTCTTTGGCGGCAAACCGTGATTCCCGGGCGAGCAAGAGGACGGCGATACACGGTTCCGCGAATGTCATGTGGTTGCCGACCAGAATTACGGGTCCGGTTTTGGGGATGTTCTCCCTGCCGCTGATGTGCCAGCGGGTAAAAAGCCAGAAAAAAGATCTGACAGCGCATTTACTGATGAAAAAAAACAACCGGGACACAGATTACCTCTTCCCCAAAACGGTATTAGGAATGATTATATCACATCAATTATTACTAAACTGATTCCCGATTTATGGTCATGATATAAGCCTCTGCCTTATCCTCCGTGTTCCATGCCTGATGAGAATATCGGAATCCGGTTTTCTCGTAAGCCCTGATGGCGATTTTATTCGTCGGCTCTGGGTCAATAATGCACGCATCCACGTCGTAAACCTTGAAGACAATATTCCTTAAGAACGCTCTAATAATTAGGCTTCCTAGACCTTTATGAATATATTCACCTTCGCCGATAAAAATATCAATTGCCACTGTGTCACCGCCGAGTCCAAAAGCCTCTTTGTACCGTGGATTGTCCTCGATTAGTACAGATTGGATGAAGGCGATCTGTGTCTTGTCATAAATAACGATGTAACATTTTGTGGGGTCGGAGCCCCGGATGCGAGGTATCCAGTGTCGCTCCACAAATTCAAGCGACGGGTAATCTTTATCATCCCATTTGACCCATTTCGCCACTTCCGTGAAGTTGAGCCACTTATGTATCATTGGCAGGTCAGTTTTCCCCAGCTTTCTGAAAGAAATTTTGTTTTGATCCCAGACCATGCCCATTTTAGATCAGTTCGCCTTTTTCGTCTTTAGGTTCACATTTACTCCCTGCAATCTTTAGGAGGCAGCGAAATCTTTCTGTTCCGGGATGTTTTTCTCCCAGACTATGTATGTTGAATCCCAGCTTCTTATAAAAAACAATTGCATCAGCATCAGTCTCAGCGACCATAGATTCACAGGTAGTCATCTTTTGAATGCTTGATATAAGTTGTCTTCCAATCCCTTGCCGGCGATATTCCTCGGCAACAGCAATATGTTTTATTGTACAGTACCGTGCGGATGATTCTTCAATACCAATGATGCCAATCTCCCTCCCATTTGCCAAGGCAGCATACAGGGTTCCCTTACCTTGGAAATATTCCCGTAAAACTCCTTGAACTTTTTCCGCAGTTGGATTGCCAATACATGCTTTAATAAGACTGAGAGTGCTAGGTGAGTATACCTCCCTATTTAGAACATGTTTTATCTCTATTTCCAATTACTTTTGCCCCATCTCACCTTTTTCGTACATGATAACGCTAATAGCGGCTAGCCCCGCCGTCTCTGCCCGCAGGATGCGGTTGCCCAGCCCTACAGATACAATACCGTGTCGACGGGCAAGTTCAATCTCGGCAGGTGTGAAGCCACCCTCAGGTCCCACAAAGACACTGAGCGCTGATGCTTTATGAAACGGCTCGCTTTTCATAGTTACGGCAAGGTTTCGCGATTTCTCCCCTTCCCATAGAATCAGTGATGGCTTGTTCATCTGTTCACAGGCTTCTGTGAATGAGACAAGCCGATATAAAACGGGCAGACGTGCTCGCCGTGATTGTTCTGCGGCTTCTCTGATAATATTATGCCATCGCTCTATCCTGCTTTCGGATGGTTTTCTCACCACGCATCGCTCGCTCATAAAGGGGATAAAACCAGTGATGCCAAGTTCTACTCCCTTCTGTAATACAAACTCGAACTTGTCTGTTTTCAACAGTGCTTGATATAGCGTCAGACTGATTTTCGGCTCGCCAATCCCCGGTTCATTTGCTATAACCTTCCCTTGTACCGTATCGTGCGTGATTGACTCAATGGCAGTCTCATACTCCCTGCCTGTGTCATCGAGCAAGGTGACACGGTCGCCGCGTTTCAGGCGCAGAACACGGGTAATTTGATATGCCGGCTGGCCGGTGATTGAGACATTATCCCCGGCAAACGACTCTTTTGAAATGAAAAAGCGGTGCATTGTGATGTTCATTATGGAGAAAAGAGGGTTATGAAGTCAATACGATTGACCGCAAATGTATTGATTTACCCGGATGCTTAATCCATAATGAAAGAAACTTATAGTTTGCGCCGGGGGTGTCACAATGGAAAAACTGTCCATTGGTAAAATCAGGGGGCTACAGCAGGTGGCGAATAAAGGAGGCACGTTTACCGTGTTGGCTATGGACCACCGCGGCTCCTTTAAACAGATGATTAATCCTAAAGATACCGAAAGCGTTAGCTATGATGAGGTCGTTTTACGCAAGCTGGAGATGTGCTCGGAACTATCAAAGTACGCCAGCGCCGTGCTTCTTGACCCCATCTATGGGGCGGCACAATGTATTAGTCAGGGTGCTCTGCCCGGTGGCAAGGGACTGCTGGTCAGTATCGAGGAAAGCGGTTATGAAGGCGGCAAAGAGAGTCGCGTGACACGACTCCTCACGAATTGGAGTGTTGAGAAGATAAAACGATTAGGCGCGTCCGCAGTAAAAATACTTGTTTACTACCATCCCGACCTGAAAGACCTGGCAAAAAGACAGTTAGCCGTTGTGAAGGAAGTTGCTGAGGAATGCCAGACCCACGATATCCCCTTGTTTGTGGAGCCGGTGAGCTATCCCGTAGGTAGTGAAGTTGCGAATCCGCAGGAATTTGCCAGGCACAAGGAAGAAATAGTAATCGAGACAGCACGTGATATTACTGCCCTGCCGATTAACGTTCTGAAGGCAGAGTTCCCGGCAGATATGCAGTTCAATAAAGACAGAGAGGCGTTGCTGAAATTGTGCCGTAAGCTCGATGAAACATCGCGTGTGCCGTGGGTATTGCTCAGCGCCGGCGTAGATATCGAGTCATTCTGCACGCAGGTGGAGATTGCCTGTCAGGCGGGGGCATCCGGTTTTCTGGGAGGTAGAGCTATCTGGCAGGAAGTGATGCCGATGACTAACCCGGCGAAACGGATTGAATATTACCGTTCTACGGTTGTCGGTCGCTTCCAAAGACTTAATGATATTGTAAACCGGCACGGCAGACCGTGGTTTAAGAAGTACGGCGCATCGCTAACCGAACTGGCACAGGGCTCAGAGGATTGGTATCAGAAGTATTGAACAAATTTGAGTTCACTCGCTCTACTGTTGCCGACTATTTCTGAAGTTTGTTCTCAAAGGAGTCTAGTGATTAAGCCTTCAGGCCTTCATTTTTTACTAACATATCAGTGCATATTTGAATGCGACCATTGCTTTGTATGGGGAAGTCCGAAGCAAAGTGGCACATTTATGCTAGAGCAAATTAGGAATGTACTGAATCAGGCAAAAGACATGGGTACAATCCAGACGATTTATTTCGAGGGTGGAGAACCTTTTCTTTATTACCCCATTCTACGCAGAGGTATACAACTAGCAAACCGGTTGAAATTTAGAACCGGAATTGTTACAAACGGTTATTGGGCGACTTCCGTGAAAGATGCTGTAGAGTGGTTAAAGCCTTTCAAGAATATAGTGAATGACCTTTCTATTAGTAGCGACCTGTACCATTATAGTGAGAAATTAAGTCAGCAGGCTCGCAATATTCGTACTGCCGCCGAACAATTAAGCATTCCTATCGGTGTGATAAGTATTGCTCAACCAGAAGGTCAAGACGGTGTAAAATCGGACAGTAAACCAGCTATGGATGAAGGAACGATTATGTTCCGGGGGAGAGCGGTAGAGAAGCTAGCACATAAATCACCGCAATATGATTGGTCGCAATTCACTTCTTGTCCATATGAAAATCTGGCGAAACCCAGCAGAGTTCATGTTGACGTTTATGGTAATATACATGTCTGTCAGGGCATATCAATAGGAAATCTTTTCCGTACTCCACTGAAAGAGATATGCAAGATATACAACCCGTATAATCATCCCATCATTGCTCCATTGCTTGAGAAGGGACCAGTGGAACTGGTTCGTCGTTATGGAATACCTCATGCTGAAGGTTACGCTGATGCCTGCCACCTTTGTTACGAATCACGTTGCTGGTTATACAAGCAGTTCCCAGAGACGCTCTGTCCCAATCAGATGTATGGTATTTCTTGATATACACCCGGGCTATTTCGCTGAACCAGCCGTCATTCTCATAGATGCAAACTGTTACCATCCTGTAACCCCACTGTTACCCTGATTTTACTTGACTATCCTCCCGTTAACCACCTTGTTACACGCCTATCGTATATTAATAGTGTAATGGTCTGGGAGGTGCTCAAATGAAAGGGATTGTTAAATCAGTGGCGGTAGTCGGTCAGGTTCTTGGTTTGCTTGTTGGCAATAAGTTCACCACCCCAATAAACTATGTTCTCGAGCAGTACGCAGGTATCTCTCTGCTTTAATCGTTAGAACAAGCTGAAAATTCATAGCAAGTTATAAAACGAGAGGGCTCTCAAAAGCCCTCTATTTTTTGTCTATCTACAGTAGAATCAGGTTAACCAAGCCCCCCACTACCAGAGCCTCACCACCATTATCGCCATCGACCACAAGGTTATGGGAAGTTTAAAAGTATGCCAACCATTGGGTTGAACGCAGGGTGAAGCTTCTCTGGTATGGACACATGTATGAATAGTAATGGGAGCTAACGTGTTTTCTTCCAGTTAATCTTACCGGAAAACTTGACTGTATTATCCTTGTCTTCAATAATCTCACCGATATCATAGGCGTGAATTCCTTTAGATTCTAAATACTGTATCATCTTGGTTTCTTCTCTGGGAGTGGTAATCATAATCATCCCCACGCCCATATTCAGGTTGGCGACCATGTCCTCTTCCGGCACCCCACCCACATCCTTAATCACTTTGAAAATCGGCAGGACCTCAATTTTGTCCAGATGCACTTGCGCGCTCAAATCCGCCGGTAAAATACGTTCTAAGTTGCCAGAGATTCCATCCCCTGTAATGTGTGCCAAGCCACGTACTTTTGGAGAATCGAGTATGTTTTTCAAATACGGATAATAGGCGGTATGCGGTCGCAGAGCCGCGTCAATAAACGCCTTGTTATCGACTTTGACTTTCAGGATTGGTGGTTTGTCGGCAATTAACTTGCGTACTAAAGAATAGCCGTTGGTGTGTAAACCATTGGAGGCTAAAGCGATGACTTTATCTCCCTTTGTAATCCGGGAGCCATCAATTATTTTCCTTTTGCTTACCACGCCCACCACGCTGGAACTCAACACAAAAACGCCTTCAGGCAAAACGCCGGGTTGTTCGGAGATTTCCCCACCTACCAGACTGCAATCATGGTTAATACAAGCCTGATTAATCGTGGTAATAATTTTATTGATGTCATCTTTTACCAGTTTCCCCACCACGATGACATCCAGCACCGCAAGAGGTTTGGCACCCATAACGATGATATCGTCGATAAGGTGGTTAATCATATCGTAGCCGATATTATCTATTTTATTAAATTGCTTGGCTAATAATTGCTTGGAACCAGGTTCTTCCGCTTTTAGGACCAGCACGGGGTCAATGATACCCGGAAATTTGGCTTCAAAAAGAGAAGCAAACGCGCCGACTTTATTCAGAATGCGGGGGTCTTTTATGGTTAATCTGGAACGGAGACCTTGTGTAATTTCAGAATGTCCGTCGCGGTCCACCCCAGCACTAGCATAGGTCTGTTTACCGGATGTTTTTAGCATGGTTGACCAATCTTCAGGGATTACTTCTTTCGCCCTAAAAATCCCTTATTCTTTTTCTGATCTTTAAGCAGAATCATCTCGCCCTTGCACTGGAAGTAGTATTTACAGGGGAAAACCCCCCGTGGTTCTTCACCACGCGTCCGGCAGGCATCCTGCCAAGCTTCCGTACCATCCAGCGCCAGATTAATATCTTCTCTCTGGTCGAGCTCAAAACCGCATCTATCGCAGACCAGTTTTTCCATGGACTATGCTTTTCGGTATTTATTGACGAATCGTCTCATCCGTTTGAGGGCTTCTTCAATTTTAGGAAGAGACGTGGCATAACTGCAGCGGATGTAACCCTCGCCGCATTTCCCAAAAGCCGAACCGGGCACCGCAGCTACCTTTTCTTCTTCCAGTAATTTTTCTGCAAATTCTTCTGATGTCATCCCGGTGCATTTAATCGAGGGGAAAGCGTAGAAGGCGCCTTTCGGTTCGAAGCAGGTAAGCCCGATGTCCCTCAAGCCTTTAACAATGACAAGGCGGCGGCGGCTGTAATCATCGACCATTTCTTTTACTGATTCGGCGCCGTTTCTCAGGGCTTCAATGGCGGCCATCTGCCCCATCGTAGAGACGCACATCATTGAATACTGGTGGATTTTCGTCATTGCGGTAATAATTTCTTTAGGGGCGCAGGCGTAACCCACGCGCCAGCCGGTCATCGCGAAGGCTTTCGAGAAGCCGTTGAGGAGAACCGTGTGTTCTTTCATACCAGGTAGAGAAGCAATACAGGTGTGGGTAACGCCATAAACCAATTTAGAATAAATCTCATCGGAAACCACAATCAGGTTGTGTTTCTGCGCCAGTTTGGCAATCGCCGTTAACTGCTCTTTGGACATCACGGCGCCGGTAGGATTGGAAGGGTAACCGATGAGGATAGCGCGAGTTTTTTGGGTAATATACTTTTCAACGTCTTTTGCTTCAAGGGCGAAGCTGTTAGATTCATAGGTGGGCACAGAAACCGGCACACCATCTGCAAGTATCACGGCAGAGGCATAAGCCACGTAAGCCGGGTCGGAGATAATCACCTCGTCACCGATATTGATAATCGCGCGCATCGCCAGGTCCAGCCCTTCGCTGACACCGACTGTTACCAGCATTTCTGTGTTCGGGTCGTAATCAACGCCGTATTCGTTTTTCAGGTATTTATTGAGTTCTTTTCGGAGTTCGATAATACCGGAGTTGGAAGTGTACATCGTTTGCCCTTTTTCAATGGACTCGATGGCATATTCGCGGATATGCCAGGGAGTAACGAAGTCCGGTTCGCCGACACCCAGAGAGATGGCATCTGGCATAGAATAGACAAGGTCAAAAAACTTCCGGATGCCGGAAGGCGAGAGTGCATTGGTGCGCCTGGAAATATTGTATTTGGGTTTGGTTTGTATCCTAGTTTGTTTGGGCATCGGAGTCTCCTGACTAAAGAATAACCTGCTGGCGGTTGACTTCTTCCTTATCTTCCAAAATCTCGCCGTCTTCCTTGTAACGTTTCAGGACAAACTGAGTATTCGTGGCTTTCACGCCATCGATGTGGGAGAGTTTTTGCGAAACGAAGTTGGCAATCTCGTGATTGTTTTTCCCGACCACGAGTACCAGCAAATCATAGGTGCCGGAAACCAGATAAACGCTTCGTGCCTGCGGGAAGCGGTAAATACGCTCTGCGACTGAGTCGAACCCAACGTCTTTCTGTGGCTCTAGCTTGACTTCGATCAGAGCGAAAACGTGCTCATTTTCCGCTTTGTCCCAGTTAACGATCGCTTTGTACTTGAGGATAACACGGTCCTGCCATGCTTGCTTGATGAGTTTAGTGACTTCTGTCAATGGCATGCCCGTCATGTCTGAGATTTGTTTCGGTGAAGTGCGGGCATCATTTTCTAGAATCTTTAATATGTCTTTTAACATAGTTTCGCTCCCGATGGGGATAATACATCATTATAACAAATATCAAGTGCGAATATCGAAATTCCTTCGACAGGCTCAGGACAAGCCTGAACTAATATATGACGAATTTTCAAAAAGATTTAGTGTTTCGAGTTTAGAGTTTGGAGTTTCCGTCATTTGATGGCTAGCATCTTCTCCACTGTGGAAAGTGCCTTTACACGGATGTCTTCCGGCACAGTGATGCGGTGTTGCATCTCTTGAAGCGCCCAGAGTACCTTCTCAAGCGTGATACGTTTCATATTGGGGCATATTGCTTTCTCTGTAGCCGGATAGAAGGTCTTTTCAGGATTCTCTTTCTGCAATCGATAGATAATACCTGTCTCCGTCCCAACGATTATTTCCTTTGCTTTGCTCTCACGGGCGTAACGAATCATACCACCGGTGCTCATTACCTCGTCGGCGACTGCCTTTGTCTCGGGACGGCACTCCGGGTGAACAAGCGCTACTGCGCCGGGGTGCAATTGCTTCACCTGCAGGATGTCTTCCGCCAGAATCCGCATGTGTGTGGGACAGAACCCGGGCCACAGGTGCATTGGCTTTCCGGTCTTCTGTGATACCCATTGCCCGAGGTATTGGTCGGGTACAAACAGAATCTCCTTAGCATCGAGGCTCTGCACTACTTTTACCGCATTTGCCGAGGTACAACAGATGTCAGATTCCGCTTTAACTGCCGCCGTCGAGTTCACATAGCAGACCACAGTCACACCCTTTAGTTCCTTTTTCTTCGCAACGAGCGCTTCCACTGTAATCATATCTGCCATGGGACAACCGGATTCCGGTTCGGGCAATAAGACCGTCCGTTTCGGGTTGATGATATATGCAGTCTCCGCCATGAAGTGTACGCCGCAAAAAACGATGACATCGGCTTTAGTCTGGGATGCTCTCTGACTCAATTCCAGTGAATCACCGATGAAGTCGGCAATATCCTGTACCTCGGGACGCTGGTAGTTGTGCACAAGGATGACGGCATTCCTCTCTTTCTTCAGCTTCTGAATTTCGGCGATGATTTCCATATTATGACTAACCATCCCGCTTTACTCCCCGATTACCTGAATCGAATCGCCTGCCTTGATTGACCCGCCTTTGATAACCCGCGCGAAGATACCTTCCGTGGGCATGACGCACGTCCCCACCTGCTGGAAAATGGCGCAATGGGTATGACACTCCTTGCCAATCTGAGAGACCTCCAGCACCACTTTATCGCCTACGGATAATCTCGTCCCGATGGGCAGCGTCACCAGCTCGATACCCTCGGTAGTGAGGTTTTCGGCAAAGTCGCCGGGACCAACATCAACGCCCAGTTTCCGCATCTTCTCGACGCTCTCCTGAGCGAGCAGGCTCACCTGGCGATGCCACTTTTCATCGGCATGGGCATCTCCCACCATACCGAACTGCTTCCGGAATTTACCCTCGGGCACGGCTGTTTTCTTCATGCCCTTTTTATCACTGCGGCAGACCGCGATAATTTTAGCCATATCATCCTTTTAGCTATGTCTCACTTTTTCAATCGTACCGCCACCTAATACCACACCGCCATCGTAAAATACCGCCGACTGTCCCGGTGTGATTGCCATCTGCGGCTCTTTAAATTTCACCCGCACACTATCCGCTGTCTCAGGCATCACCACCGCCTCAGCTTCAGTATGGAGGTAACGGATTTTCACCCTGACCGATAGATGTTTAGACAGTTCCCGAATGGCTATCCAGTTTAAACCTGAGACCAAACACTCATTATTGTAAATGTGCTGACGTTCACCCACTACTACCGTATTCGATTGGCTATCAATCGCCACGACATAGAGCGGTTTCGCCGCCGCGATGCCCAGTCGCTTGCGCTGACCGATTGTATAGTTAATGATACCACGATGCTCGCCCAGCACGTTACCCTGCATGTCTTTGATAACACCGGGTGTAACACCCGATGTCACATGCCTCTGTAGAAAGCGAACGTAATCATTATCCGGAATGAAACAAATTTCCCGGCTCTCAGAGCTCGCAACCGGCAACTTCATTTCAGCGGCTATTTCCTTCACCCTAACTTTGGTGAGAGTTCCCAGCGGGAAGAGCGTACGACTCAACTGTTCCTGCGTCAGGGCATAGAGAAAATAAGACTGGTCGCGCCGTCGGTCGATTCCTTTTTTCAAGAGATACCGTCCGTCCGACTCATGCCGTTCAAGCCGCGAGTAGTGCCCCGTTGCAAGCGCGTCTGCACCCAATTCCCTTGCCTTCTCGTAGAGGACGCCGAATTTGATGAAACGATTGCACTGCACACAAGGATTGGGTGTCCGCCCAAGGCTGTACTGCTTGCAGAACTCAGTGATAATACGTTCCGTAAAAATATCGCGTAAATCTATGACATGATGCGGGATACCGAGGACCTGTGCCACCTGCCGGGCGACAGTCGGCACACGGCTGTTCGTAGCTTCATCCGACGGGACAACGAGCATCGTCAGCCCGAAAACTTCATGCCCTTCGTTTTTCAGTAGTGCCGCTGTTACTGATGAGTCCACCCCACCACTCATTGCTATAGCAATCTTCATGACGAAGTTTCCCGGCTGACCAGGTTAATCTTGCCCCAGGCCGCCATCTTATCGCCGACAATGATAGCGATACCCGTTAAACCTTCCACCTCACGTACGAATTCAATCGCCCGTGCCATATCCTCTGCGGTTTGTACCAGATTACCGACTGCTGTTGCCGCCGCATCCGCCAGCGCCGTCGAGGGTGACAGCACAATCGCCGCATCTGCCTTCCCGAAGCTCAAAGAGTGCCCTACCGTCCCCGATGATGTGCAGACACCGAGCGGAGTATCCTCCGGCTCGATTTCCAGCGCCAGCTTGCCGGAGAGGGGCGAGTCCCCGGCATAAATTCCGATGTGACGCGTCTTTTTGTGGCGCAGAAAGATATCGCCGCCATTCTCCACAATCACTTCGGAGGAAAAGTTGAGCAGTTCTCTGCCGACCGCTTCGGCAATAGCACCCGCCACCGCCGACATGGGACCCACGCCTACTTTTAACGATGCGTCTGCCATCTCTCTGACAATTTGCGGGGCATCAGCACCGACCGGGAACGGCACCAGAGCGGTGACAAAGCCGGGGTGCCGGGCAATATAGCCTTCCAGTAAGGCACGCTGTTTCAGCACCACGTCCAGTGCCTTTTTTCTCAGGTTACGCCGGGCGCGGATATAGAGGTCGGTCTCCTTGACCACGACATTAAATGAAACGAGGTCGGTATCCTTGCTCCAGAATCGATAAAATCGTGGTTTATAACCGGGCTCTTTCATGATTCAACAACACCCGAATCGGAAAATATATTATAAAGACCAATCGTCAAAAGAATGATGACCGATTTCGACTTACGACTTGAGACGGCTTTCCAGTTCACGGAGGCGCTCTTCCAGTCTACCCTGACGTTCAATCAAGGGTTGAAGCACGTCGTTAATAGGGTCAGGGAGTTTGCCATGCTCCAGATTAAAAATGGTCTCACGCCTGTCTTCAACGACCTTGCCCGGAACGCCCACTACGGTCACTTCCGGGGGCACGGGGTTGACTACTACGGAATTAGCGCCGACACGCGCTCCGTCTCCAATTTCAATGGGACCGAGAATAATTGCCGCCGCCCCGATAACAACACGGTTACCGATGGTCGGATGACGCTTGTGTTTTTCCAGACTCGTGCCACCCAACACCACCCCCTGATACATCAGCACATCATCGCCAATCTCTGCGGTTTCCCCGATAACCACGCCCATACCGTGGTCGATAAAGAAACGCCGCCCGATTTTTGCACCCGGGTGAATCTCAATGCCGGTGAAGAATCGCGCGCAGTGCGAAAGAAGTCGCCCGATGAGCTTGAGCCGATGCGTCCAGAAAAAATGAGCGCACCGATGGCTCCAGAGGGCATGCAAGCCCGGATAACAGAACAGCACTTCCAGAAAACTTCTTGCTGCTGGGTCTCTGGCAAAGACCGTGCTGAAATCCTCATGCATCTTCCTGAACATTATTCTCCTCGTTTGCGCCGAAAGCTAATCCTGGAAAAGCCAGCTACTCAAATAACGTTCGCCGGTATCCGGAATCACCACCACGATGAGTTTACCCCTATTTTCGGTACGTCTGGCAACCTGCAATGCCGCCCAGGTCGCCGCGCCGGAAGAAATCCCCGTGAGTAAACCTTCTTCCTTTGCCAGCCGCCGGGCAGTATCTCTGGCATCTTCATCCGTAACCTTGATGATTTCGTCAATCAAATCAAGCCGGAGAACATCAGGCACAAAGCCAGCCCCAATACCCTGGATTTTATGAGGTCCACTATTACCCCCGGATAGAATCGGTGAAGCCGCCGGCTCTACGGCAATAGCTCTGAAGCCCGGCTTCCTGCTTTTAATTACTTCAGCGACACCGGTAATGGTACCTCCCGTCCCCACTCCTGCCACAATGAAGTCTGCCTTTCCATCCGTATCGCGCCAGATTTCTTCAGCAGTAGTCTTGCGGTGGATTTCAGGGTTTGCCGGATTCGTGAACTGTTGTGGTAAAAACGCATTGGGTGTGCCTGCCAGCAATTCCTCTGCCTTCTTGACCGCGCCGTGCGTCCCTTCTTTCCCGGGCGTTAGAATAACAGTCGCACCAAAATACTGCAAAAGCGCCCGTCGCTCCAGAGACATCGTCTCCGGCATAGTAATAACCAATTTATAACCTTTCGCCGCGCAGGCAAACGCCAGCCCGATGCCGGTATTGCCGCTCGTCGGTTCGATGATAACTGTATCTTTATTGATTTTACCGGCTCTCTCTCCAGCTTCTATCATCGCTACACCGATACGGTCCTTAACACTACTGCATGGATTGAAGAATTCCAGTTTCGCCACGACCTCGGCACAGGCGCCTTTCGTGATTTTGTTGAGTCTGACCAGCGGTGTGTTGCCGACTAGTTCCGTGATATTATTGGCTATCCTCGTCATCCCTGCTCTCCTCCGCTCGATTTATGATAGCATATCCTTTTTTTAAATAAAGCTACCCCTAAATGTTATACATTTTAGTGGCAATCTGTTCTTTACGTTGCTGGCGCTCTACAAGGTCTTGAAGTGTTTGAGACTCCAGCACCCCATCCATCGCCGCCTGGAGTTCCACCCACACGTCGCGGGTTGCACAACGCTTACTACGCTTGCAGGATTCAGGGTCCGCCACACATTCGACTATTGAAAGTTGCCCTTCGCAGGCACATACGATGTCGATGAGCTTAACTTCAGAAGGAGGACGTGTCAACTGAAAGCCACCACGCGCTCCCCGGACACTGGTCACCAGGCTTGCTGCCTTCAATGTCAGAAAAAGATGCTCCAGATACCTCTCCGAGACCTCCTGCCGGTGGGCAACGTCTTTCAGTAGCACCAGTCCTTCACCATAATGCTGAGCCAAATCGAGCATAGCCCGCATGGCATATCTGCCTTTTGTCGATAGTTTCATCGTTCTTTGTCCCTAATCATTACCATAATAGTGATAATATACTACAATGATGCGGTAGGGAATGTCAATACTTCTCAGGGTCATTCTGAAATCCGATAAGAATCTTAGCTCCCCTCAATTGTCATTCCAGTGAAGGTTGGAATCTTAAAAATATGGATTCCCGATCAGGTTGGGAATGACAAGGTGTAATGGCAGGGAGACTCCTTCGGTGGACTAAAACAGGCTTTTCGCAAAGCTTGCCCTGAGCAACGTCGAAGGGTTCAGAGGGACAGCACCACGGTGTAAGTACCCCCTGATTGCGCTCATTTCAGCCTGAATGCTATACTAAGGTCAACATCGCCTGAAAGGTTCACCCTGAATAAGAATTCACCCTGAAGGGGAAACTATGAAATTATCGCGTGAAGAAGTCGTGCATATCGCCGCTCTTGCCCGCATGGGTATGAGCGAAGCGGATATCGAAAAAGCTCGCGAACAACTCTCAAATATCCTGGAGAACTTCGAGGTGCTTAAAGAGGTGGACACAGCGGATGTGCCTCCCACCGCCCAATCCATCAACCTGCAGAATGTGATGCGGGACGACATTGCCGCGCCTTCACTGCCCGCCGAAGACATTATGGCGAATGCCCCCGACCGCGAAGAAGACCTATTCAAACTTCGCGCGGTGCTTGACCTTGATTAATACCGCAAATACTTCTGGAAAAGGTTGAAATGAATTCCACGAATAATCTATATAACTTAACCGTTCATGAAGCACACGAATTACTAAAAGCCAAAAAGGTTTCATCGGTGGAACTGACGCAGGCATGCCTCGACCATATCAAAAGGGTAGAGCCTAAGGTATGCGCCATCGTCACCGTCACGGAAGAGGTCGCTCTGCAGAAAGCCCGTGAAGCCGATGAGCGTATTGCACAGGGCAAGATAGCGCCTCTCACCGGCATCCCCACTCTTATCAAGGACAACATGTGCACACGGGGTATCCGTACCACCTGCTCCTCGAAGATGCTGGAGAACTTTATACCGCCTTACAATGCAACTGTTATTGAAAAGCTGGGTGCCGCCGGTATGGTGCTCATCGGTAAGGCGAACATGGATGAGTATGCGATGGGCTCTTCCACCGAGAACTCGGCATTTTTCACGACACATAATCCCTGGGATTTAGCACGCGTGCCCGGTGGGAGCAGTGGTGGTTCGGCGGCAGGGGTAGCCGCTAGCGAGGCTTTATTTGCCCTCGGCTCGGATACGGGTGGCAGTATCCGACAACCCGCCGGTTTCTGTAATGTCACCGGACTGAAACCTACTTATGGAAGGGTAAGCCGTTATGGACTGGTGGCTTTTGCCAGCTCACTCGACCAGATAGGACCTCTGACCAAAGATGCCCTTGATTGTGCTCTCGTGATGAATGTCATTTCCGGTTATGACAGGCGCGATTCCACTTCAGCATCCGAATCTGTACCTGACTATACAAAGGGTCTGCCCCACGACCTCAAGGGTATGAAACTCGGTATCCCGAAAGAATATTTCGTCGAGGGGATGCAATCGGAAGTGGAGAGTGCGATAAAAGTTGCTATCCAACAACTGGAAAAGCTGGGGGCGAAAGTGGAGTGGGGAGTCTCACTGCCGCACACCAAATACGCCCTGCCTGTGTATTACATTATCGCTCCGTCCGAAGCCTCAGCGAACTTGGCACGCTATGACGGCTCGAAGTATGGCTTCTCTTATAAAGATACCGAGAGCATGTGGGAAGGTATGGAGAAAACCAAGCAGTTCGGTTTCGGTCCTGAGGTCAAGCGGAGAATTATGCTCGGAACGTATGCGCTCTCCGCCGGCTATTACGATGCCTATTATCTGAAGGCGCAGAAGGTACGCACACTCATCCGCCGTGATTTCGATGCCGCGTTCGAGAAATATGACGCTCTGGTGACACCTACTTCTCCCACTGTTCCCTTCAAAATTGGTGAGAAAACGGACAATCCCCTGCAGATGTACCTGAGCGATGTTTGCACCCTGCCAATTAACATTGCAGGCGTGCCGGCGATTTCGATTCCGGCTGGCTTTGTGCATGGACTGCCGGTCGGTATGCAGATTATCGGTAAGCCTTTCAGCGAACCCACCCTTTTTAAAGTCAGCCATGCCTACCAGCAGGTGACGGACTGGCACAAGAGAACAGCGAAGTTGTAAACTCTCTTGATGCGGGGTAGAGTACTAGATTCTTCGACTGGCTCAGAATGACAACGTAAAGAGCAGGCAAGGCTATGGACTATAAACATATCGTTGTTTTCATCACGGTTGACTCTCAGCAAACTGCGCAGAAAATCACGGATGCACTTCTCGCGGAAAGGAAAGCCGCCTGTGTGAATATCGTGCCGGCTGTGGAATCTCATTACTGGTGGCAGGGGAAGAAGGAATCCGCCAAAGAACTCTTGCTGATTGTGAAGACGCAGGCAGAGCTACTCGATGAACTGGTGGTGCTGGTTAAAAAGCATCATCCCTATTCCGTCCCGGAAATCATAGCTTTGCCTATAATTGGCGGTAATGAAGACTATTTGAAGTGGGTGGAGAGGGAGACGCATTGAAAAAATGATGAGTCTAGCTTATTTAAATGTAGGGCAATTTTTATTAGTTGAGTAAGAGTAGAGAATCACATGTCTGGCTCCCGTTCCAACAATAATAAAGAACTTAACATTCCCGGTAAAGCTGAGAACTCGACCAGCGAAGAGAAGATCGGTACTCTGATGTCGCTAGGTATCCGAAACTTCCGCCTATTGCTTGCTGGAACTATCCTTTCTAATGCTGGCCAGTGGATTCAGCAGGTCACATTAAGCTGGCTTGTCTATGACCTCACAGGCTCCGGCACGATACTGGGAACCATCAATTTGGTGCGGTCAGCAGCCTCACTTGGCATGATGCCGATGGCTGGCTTATTGATAGACCGACTCCAGCGTCGAATGCTCTTGATGCTCGAAAATGGCTTTTTATTCGTTATTACTTTTGCACTCGGTCTCCTGTTACTTCTTGGCTATTCACACCTTTCATTTTTGTTCGTATTTGCTTTCATGGGTGGGATGGTCCAGACCGTAAACATCGCACTCCGTCAGGTCCTCGTCTTTGATATGGTACCGAGGTCTCAGACACCCAATGCGTTGGCGCTTATTCAGACGGGATGGAGCCTGATGCGCTCATTTGGCCCAATGATTGGTAGCTTTCTCATATTGTGGATAGGAGCTGGAGGCAATTTCATTGTCCAGTCCTGTGCTTACGCCCTTATTGTGGTGACTATCATACAAATTCATTTCCCACCGATAAAATCTGGTATCGTCAACGGTTCACCACTGGACAACATTAAAGAAGGCATCCGGTATGTTGCGAAGACGCGTGTGACGCGGACATTTACATTGATGGGCTTCATCCTACCGCTTTTCATTATTCCCATCTTCACCATCCTGCCGCCTATCTATGCCGTGGAAGTCTTTGGTGATGGTTCGGGCAGGATACTGGGATTCCTGATGGCTGCCGTAGGTGTTGGTGGTATTATCGGCGGTGTTGTCACTGCTTCTCTGGGTAATCTGCAGCGTCGTGGTCTCCTGCAGCTCGCTTCTCTTTTTATGCTCAGTCTGACACTGATAGGTTTTGCCTTCAGCAAGCAATTATGGCTGTCTTTACCCTTGCTGGCGCTATCGGGATTCTTCGAAATAATTTTCCTGACCACCAACCAGACGCTGTTACAGCTTTCAATACCAGACAATTTACGCGGACGGGTAACCAGTGTTGTGAATATGAATGCGGCGCTGTCGCCCCTGGGTGGTATGATGGCTGGGGCTGGTTCCGATCTGCTCGGAGGACCGAAGATGATTACCATTGTGCTCGCCGGGATTGCCGCTACTATCGCTGTCTTTGTGCTTCTATGCTCGCCGACCGTCCGCAATTACAGGTTGAGCCAGGGAATGGTATCTTCCTATCAGGGAACACCAGTAGACGTAAGTAAATAGCGTGATATACGCACGTGCGGAATTTTTCTGGTGATCATTGGCGGAAATGAAGAATATTTGAGGTGGGTGGAGGGGGAGACGGGGTAAGTGACCACCATATATATACAAAACCGGGTGAGCAGCTTCTTTAGTCCAATGCAGTCATAAAATATCTCCATGAAAAATCTCCCGCTTGCTATCTCTTCTTTTTACTGGTACATTATTTACCGTATATTCTATTACTTATCCTCATGTGATACTCAGCCACTTTCTTCGTATATAGTTATGTGGCGGGGAGATAAACCTTATTGATTTTCTTAATTCTGCCCGGTGGAAGTGATACCGCTACCGACACTTCACCCGGTAGTATTGCTGAAATATTTGGGCGACTTTATGAGCAATATCTCCCCAAGGTGTACCAGTATGTGAGTTACAGGGTAGGCAACCGAACAGAAGCAGAAGAATTGACCTCAGTAATTTTCGAAAAGGCGTTGACCAAGTTTGGTAGCTATGATTCTAAAAGAGCCGCATTTTCAACGTGGATATTCTCTATTGCCCATAATACTGTTATCGACCATTACCGGGGAAGAAGTCGGGAACAAAAGCTCCAGAAGGAAGTTAAGTTGCGAATTGTAGCGATCTCAACGTCACCCGAGGAAGAAGCAGTTCGGTCGGAGGAAATTCAGAAGTTGCATAAATGCCTTTCACTATTGAACCGGAACGAACAGGAATTAATTTCACTCAAATTCAGTGGAGAAATGACAAATCGTGAAATAGCACGGATTACAGGTTTATCCGAGTCGAATGTCGGCACGATACTATGCCGTGCAGTGCGTAAACTCAGGGATGAGTTTTCGGGGTGGCAACATGACTAGAAAAAACAAACGGGATAAGCAGTTACTGGAGAATCTGGAACGTATTCTAAAGGGGCGGGATATTGAAGACTCCGCGTCAATGGATGACGAAACGCGTGTGGCACTCGATTTTGTTCGCAAAATGATGAGCCTGCGTGAGGAGCCTTCAAAGGAATACGCAAAAAATCTGAAAACACAACTGGTTCATCAGCTTGCAGAACAGGAAAAGAAAGAGGATTCTAAAAAGCAGGGTTTCTGGGCATGGCAATTCCCCCGCATCACCGCGTGGCAGGCTACTGTATCAGCCATGCTTGTAGTTATTGTTATGGCGAGCATTTTTCTGGTGGTGAGTAATATCGGACCTGCAAGTTCACCGGAAGAAACAGCTTCTTCGCCGACAATAGTAAAAGGTACTGTAACCATTCCACCGGAAAAATACCCACTAATAGACGGGTACCTCCAGAAACCCGAATATGGCGGCTTTGCCACCAGCATTCTGGCTGCCGATGTAGCAGGTTTCGACGAGGCCTTCATTCAACACTACGCCGCTGCCACCCTCAAATTGACCAACGAGGAGATGCTCCAGGGCGACTGGACAAAGGGACCCGCCGGCACCGGCGAATTCGACTTTATGATCGCCGGCATCAACACCATGAGCAACAAGACAGGCGCACTGGCAGATAGCTGGGAAATCCCCGAAAGAGGCAAAATCATTTTCCACATCCGCGAAGGCGTCCACTGGCATAACAAACCACCCACCAACGGCCGGGAGCTAACTGTCGAAGATGTCGTCTATTCCTTCAAACGAATGTGCACCAATCCCGGCGCCTATATCAAGATTACCTACCCCCTCCTTGCCAAGGATGTTAAAATTACCGGCGACGAAGCCGCCCGCACGGTTACCGTCGATGCGACCGCATGCCCTTCATCTGAGTGGTCAAATGTCACCGGTGTCTTTCCCGATTACCTCTCCATTATGCCGAAAGACGCCCTCGAGTATTACAAGGACAACATGAACGACTGGAAGAACAGCATCGGCACCGGTCCCTTCATGCTGACCGACTACGTCTCCAATAGTTCCGTTACCTTCACCCGCAACGATAACTACTGGATGACCAACCCTCGCAAGCCCGGCAAGGGAGACCGGCTCCCCTACATCGATGGTATCAAGCTATTGATTATCTCCGATACGGCTACCGCCATGACGGCTTTCCGTACCAAGAAAGTCGACAGCGCCACCGGCTATTATGACGATCTCAAGGAATTCCTCGATAATCCCGATGTCAAGCGCCTGTCTTACACCGCTGAAACCTGCTACGCAATATTTATGAGGACGGATAAAGCCGATTTGCCCTTCAGCAAACTAGAGGTCCGGCAGGCATTAATGCTTGCCACCGACTTCGAGAAAATCAAGGATGAATTCTACGATGGCAAAGCCATTATCCTGTCCTGGCCCGCCGCCTACATCAAGGAATACAAAGATGCTTACGTGCCTATAGAGAACCTCCCTGCCAACGTACGGGAGCTGTATTCCCACAATGTGACCAAAGCCAAGGAACTGCTCACCACCGCTGGCTACCCCACCGGTTTTACAGCCACTATTACCTTCTCCACCAGCAGCACCACTACCACTGATTATCTCTCTATGATTGCGCGAATGTGGGCTGACGCGGGCGTAACCCTCAAATTGGACGGCAGGGATTACAACACATGGGTCGCCAGAGTCAGAGCCAGAAACTACGATGAAATGATTTACTATAACTCATCATCGGAATGGCAGAGGATGCAAAGCTTCAGTGGAACAAGCGCCTTCAACCAGAGTTACGTGGACGACAAACGAGTTAATGCGGCGCTGGCGATTTCCATGGAATTACTCGGCTACGATGACGCCCAGCTGGCTAAAAACTTCGCTGAACTGGTGCCCTACGTCATCGAGCAGTCCTGGGCAATTCCCACGCCAATCCCTTATACTTACGTCTGCTGGTGGCCCTGGGTGAGGAACTGGAACGGTGAGCTTAGTGTCGGTTACTATAACACACCTAACTACCTCAAATACGAATGGATAGATCAGGACCTGAAACGAGAGATGATGAAGAGAAGATAGGTAACCAGCCTGTAGGGACAAAAATGGCTCGGAGTACTAACTCCGAGCCATACCTTTTTATTAACCTGTAATACTTTTCTTACTCATCCGTATATATTGTCAGATGACCTTGTAAAACGTGATGAGGAGGCGACCATGAAAAAGGCATTGGCGAAAATAGCTATTAGCGGTACCCTCACCCTAATGGTAATCATTTTGATTGTGGCGGGTATTCAATTCTTCTCGTCGTTTCAAGCTGGAGAACCCTCTATGGATATGATGACAGCACAAAGTTCATCTCCTTCAACTGTTAAGGGTTCTATTACTTCCAGCCCTTCTCTTTCTCCTTGGTGTGAAACGTCAGCTCCTTCTAATGTTGCTCCGGCTCCTTCCCCCTCATACTCGGGCAACACCATAGGATTGTCCACAGGCGGCGCCAAGGATATCGCCAGCTTCCGGGAAAATATCAGAAATGATTACCTTCCGCTTCCGACTGATGTGACCTACGAAGGACTGTTTTATGATTACTACTTCGATACTGGAATAAATCGACCCTGCAATAAACTGTTTTGTCCTTCCTATGCGGTTGCAGTCACAAGGGACCCTCTTTCCCGCCAGACAGAGTACTATATTTCAGTGGGACTGAACTCCGGATTGAGAGAAAGTGATTTTGAAAGAAAACAACTGAACCTGGTTATCGTGCTGGATGTTTCGGGGTCTATGGGTGCGTATTATAACCAATACTATTATGACAATTACGGCAAACGTATTGATGCCTATGCCGAGGAAGGAGTCTCTCGTCGGACAAAGCTAGATAGTGCGCAGGATGCTGTTTTGACGATACTGGACAAACTTGATGGGGCTGACCGCTTTGCCATTGTACTTTTCGATGATGATGCGACATTAGCCAAGCCTATGGGTCTTGTAAGCCGGGCTGATATGTATGAAATTGAAAAGGATATACTTGACCTGACTCCTGGTTCTAGTACCAATCTTGATGCCGGTATGGATATGGCTACTGCGCAATTTCGTGGACTCGCCGACCTCGATAGCTATGAATACGAAAATCGCATCATTATTCTGACGGATGCCCAACCAAATACAAGTGATATCAGCAGTACAGGCTTGATGAGGAATGTCGAGAGAAATGCTGACAATGGAATTTATACTACTTTCATCGGTATCGGGGTTGATTTCAACAGCCAGTTAATTGAAAGTATCACCAAGGTAAGAGGCGCCAACTACTATGCTGTCCACTCTCCCCGGGAATTCCGCCGACGGATGGAAGAAGAGTTCGACTTCATGGTAACGCCGCTTGTATTTAATCTCCGGTTGAATTTTGAATCGCGCGGATGGCGGATAGACCAGGTTATTGGTAGTCCGGAAGCTGATGCTGCCACCGGCAGTCTGATGACAATCAATACGCTTTTTCCTTCGAAATCAGAAGGGGGCGAGACCAAGGGTGGGCTCGTCTTGTTGAAACTACGCAGATTATCCTCTGAATCCGATGATAGGATTTACCTCCGTGTCAGTTATGAGGATAGAAACGGTTACAGGGATACTGCTGAATCAGTGGTTTATCTCGAAGGAGAGCAACCAGAATACTTTGAGAATACGGGTATACGCAAAGGGATTCTATTATCCAGATATGCGGCGCTGTTAAAGAACTGGATGATTGACGAACGTCAGCACATGCAGTACAGCCAGCCCTGGGACCCCTGTATTAGTGAGACGACAGGTATCGTAATCCCGCGGGAGAATGTCAGCCAATGGGAAAGGCGGTCGCTACCGCTCAGAGTCTCTGAACCATATGTCCGGATTTTCCGTGACTTCAGTCGATATTTCACAGATGAGATGGAAGCGATTGGTGATTATAATCTTGAACAGGAGCTTGATGTTCTAGAAACTCTCCTCAATAACTAGATTAAAGGATGTGTAAAAGAACTGCCACGTGTAATGGCCTGATAATGACTTGAAGGTATCAGAGCTAGCAGGAACGTGGCAGTTTTCTTATTAAAGTAGCTATACTTCCCCCTCTCCCTCTTTAAAATGTCCTTGAACACCCTACTATCGTAGAGTTCGTGGTCACAAATATATCCCAGTAACCGTTTGACCTTCAGTTCGCTGGTTCCCATTTTTGTTATCTGTTTACTAGCGCAGAGGTTTTTAGAGACTATGGTTTACTGCCTGCCTCCGGCTTATTATCTGTTTCCGGCGGCTTATTAGTTGTCGCTGGCTTACTGTTTTTCTCAGCGATATCACCGGCTACAGGCAGTTTGTACATTTGTCCTTGATAAGCCTTCACCATCAGCACTATCCACAATATAAACGCAAGTACGCCGAGGATCCAGAGGATAATCCAACCGACAACTGGTATAAAGCTAAGAATAATTGCAATGACTGTGTAAGCACCGAATACGACTATTGATTGTACTGCGTGAAAACGCACAAATTTGTTTTCCTTTTCCAGGAGCAGGAATATTATCCCTGTTACCCAGCCAAGAACGTAGCATAGTAATCCTTCTATGTTTTGTTCCATGCCTAGGCTGGTTTTACCTTTTGTTTCACTCATTGGTTTCCCCTCCTTAAAAATAGCACGTTGTCGCAAGTAAACTTAGCCCATAGTATAAACAAGTTTTACATAAAACTCAACCACTGTTGCTTTATCCTTACTTCCCCTTCTCCCCCTTCAAAATCCCCTTGAACACCTTGCTGTGGTAGAGTTCGTGGTCGCGCAGGCGCTCCATTAGCTTCTTTATCTTGGGCTCTTTGGTTTCCTTAGCGGTCTGGTCGTAGCGTTTGGCGACTGTATCCTCAATCTTGATATCCGCCTTCATCATCTCCGCCATTTTCACCTTTTTGCCGGTGGCTTCCACTTCCGTGTGTTCAAGTCGCGGACTGCTTTCGGCATCAATGAGTTTCTCCGCCAGCCAGCCCATGTGTTGCATCTCGTTGACTGCCTGGTCCTGCAGTTCCTTCTGCGCATTCTTGTTCTTCATATAGTACGACTGAAACATGTACTGGAGAACAACCGTGTACTCGTGCTCGATGCCCCAGTTCAGCGTCCTGGTCGTTTTGTTGGCGGTAGCGCCCCAGACGTCCTTCAGCTTCTCCTTCTTAACCTTATCGACAAAATGAACGAAATCAGCGTGGTGCGATTCTTCGTCGGAGAGGATGCGCTGGAGCAATTGTTTGGTTTGCGGGTCGCTGATTGCCTTGATATGTGCCTTGTACATGGTGATGGCTTCTTCTTCAGCGAGGGAATCATTCTTCATCCACACGGGTGGTGTTTTTCCCGACAAATTTGTCTTGCCGCGGGTCAGGCTCAATTCACCTCCCAGCTCTACAATTGTTTCCGCCAGCCAGTCGAGGTGGCGCATCTCTTCGCGGGCAATGGCTTCGATTTCACAGGCTAAATCCCCCTCCCCGATGGCGTAGGCGTGGTTCAGGTACTGGATAATTGCGCCGTGCTCGGCTTCGAGGTCTTTGTTCAGGAGCGCAGTAATCTGTTTCTTGTCCATTCGCTTCCCTCTCCTAATTATAAGTTGTCACTCTGAGTCCTTCGAAATCTCTCAGGATAAACTCCGTGAAGAGTCTAGTACCCTCATTGTCCTCTAAATTACTAGATTCTTCCCCACGCTAAAATCGGGGTCAGAATGACAGCTGGGGTGTACTACTTGAACCCACTTTCCTTGTGCTTTTGGGCGATTGTTTCTGCCAGCTTTTCCAGCGCCTGATAATCCGTTTCCTTTGGTTGTCCTTTACAGAGTACCGGTGGTATGATTTCCACCTTCAGGTTAGGGATGAGGCTGGCAATCGTTTCCACCGCTTTCCCTCCCCAGCCGTAAGAACCGATGATGGAAGCGAACTTTGCCTTGGGTTTCAGAGCGTTTGCCAGCACGGCAGCATAGACAACAGCGGGATGCGGTCCGACGAGGACGGTGGGTGTGCCGATGACGATGGTGCCGGCATCAACCAGAGACATTGCCAGCTTGCCGATATCCGCCACACTCATGTCGAACTGCTTGACAGCAACGCCGCGCTGAGCCAGCGCCCCCACTAGATAATCGACCATTTTTTTCGTGCTCCCGTGCATTGACACATAAGGTAAAACCACGGTATTCGACGGCTCATCGTATGCCCAACTGTGATAGGCTTTTATAATGAAATCAGGCTTTTTGTGCATGGGACCGTGGCTGGGTGCAATAATCTTGAACTCATAGTCCTTGATTTTCTGCAGATTGTTCTGGATGGTAGTACGGAAAGGCATCATGATTTCTGCGTAATAGCGCTTGGCGGCTTCATAGACCTGACCCTCGTCGGTTACATATAAATCAGTGGTTGCCAGATGCGAACCGAAGAAATCGCACGGAAAGAGGATTTTATCTTCCTTCAAGTAGGTCAGCATGGTCTCGGGCCAATGCACCCAGGGTGCATGAATGAACTCAAGCATCCGATTGCCTAGCGAGATGGTCTCATGGTCGTTAACTGTTTTGAATTTCTCCGCCGCCAGCCCGAAGAGGTCGATGAGCATTCCTTTACAACGCTCGGTGCAGACGATTTTGGCTTCCGGATAGCGAGCGGTCACCTGCGGCAGGGCACCGGAATGGTCGGGCTCGGCATGGTTGGCAATGATGTAATCGATACGCTGGATGCCGAGTGAATTTAGATTATCGAGTAATGACTGTGGCACCAGTCGGTCGATGGTATCGATGAGGGCGGTTTTCTCGCTACCTTTGATAAGATAAGAATTGTAGCTGGTGCCATCGGGCAAGGGAATAAGAGAATCGAAGAGCCGTCGGTCCCAGTCGATATACCCTACGGAAAAAATACCCGGTACAAATTCTCTTGGTTTCATCTTTAAGCCACCTTCTTGAAATCGCTTTTCGGCGCGCCGCAGACGGGACAGGTCCAGTCATCGGGTAATTTTTCAAAAGGAGTGCCCGGCGGAATCTTGCCATCGGGGTCGCCGAGCGCCGGGTCATAGATGTAGCCACAGACACTACATTCGTATTTTGACATTTTCGGTTTTTCCTCCTCCTTCTTCACATCTATATAATGGGGCGCCGTCTTCGGAGTGCTCCCACGCTTGACGATGTGGTAATAGGCATAGGTCATCGGCTCGCCTTCTTTCAGGACTTCAGCAGCGACAACCTCACCGATGAACAGGGTGTGAGTAACGGCATCGGCGCTACTGACAATCTTTGCCTCCAGGTAGGCGAGCGCATTATCCAGAACAATGGGCGCGCCGGTTTCTCCCGTCCGGTAATTGACACCTTCGAATTTATTTGTGTCCCGTCCTGATTTAAAGCCGAATTGCCCGATGAAGTTAAGCGGTGTTTCCTGTGAGATGATAGAGGCGGTGATAACGCCGCTCTTCTTTATGTATTCGTGGGTGAGGTTCTTTTTATTGATTGCCACAGCAACCAGCGGCGGTTCCGAGCACACCTGGAAGACCGTGTTGGCAATCTGTCCGTTGATTTTTTCGCCATCTCTTGAACAGACTACGTAGACACCGTAACTGATTTTAAAAAGAGCCTGTAGATTCATTTTCCATTCCCTCCGACGTGTCATTACCCGGCTTGACCGGGTAATCCACATAGAATATTTTTGGATTCTCCGCCTACGCGGAGAATGACACTCATATGTAAACTTTACATAAGGTCTCTTTCGCTGGCTTTGACAGCTCGTTGTAATTCTTGATTTAGCATTGCTGGCAAGCCTTCGATGTCTACATGGAGAAAGCCGCGGACAATGGTAGCGGTTGCCTCGTCACGTGTCAATCCCCGCGCCATCAGGTATTCCACTTCCTCTTCCGCAATCTTGCCGACCGCTGCTTCATGATAGAGGTCAATCCCCGCGAGTGTACCCTTTAGTTCCGGTATGGCGTGGATAGTGCCCTTGTTATTCAGAATTAAACCACGGCACTCCAGGTGACCCTTGACCTCCGGGGCATTGCCCTCGATATAGCCTCGGGCGGTGATGTGCCCGCCGGTGGTGATTGCCCGCGAGATAATTTCCGTGCGGGCACTTTTACCATTGAGAAAGACACGCGAACCGACATCCATATTTGACTCGGGCAGAGCTACAAGGATGCTATTGAACCGCGCTGTCGCATTTTCGCCCTCACAACGTGCGATGGGATTGGTCTGGAGTGATTGCACCGGTCTCATCATGACATAGTTGCTCAAAAACAACCCGTTATCTTCGATGATTGCTGCAGTCCTGGGGCGGACGGCGAACTCGGGGTTCCAGCTGTGTATCATTGTGAAGGTGATTTTAGCGCCTTTTTTAATATAAAACTCGGAGACGCCTAAATGCATACCTGGTTCGTTGCCCAGTGAAGTGGTGCAACCAGTAATGATATGCAGTTCGGAGTTTTCTTCGGCGATGATGATGTTATGCACATTCTGAGCGAGTTTTGCTTTTGACAGGTATAAACATGCTTGCACCGGGAAATTGGTCTTTGTGCCCGGTTTGGTGCGGATAAAATAGCCGTCATTTTGGCTCAGTTCTACACTCGCGGTGTATTTATCAGTATCAACTGATACAGCTTTCCAGTAGTAATCACCCAGCCAGTTGTATTTCTTTATAGCTTCGCTAACCGGCATAACCTCGACGCCATCCTGTTTCACTGAGCTATGGATAGGCGTATTATCAATCTGTATGAAGGTACCGGTGCGCTGGGTGGGATTGTCCAGCATAATGCCGGCAGTCAGCATCTGATTTTTGGTAATTCTGGGCAGGTTTGATGGGTCTTTCTGGTAAGGATGCTCTTCTGCTGACGTCGTGAAAGAGGTCAGGTCAATATCCTCTCCCATCGCCGCTTTTTTACTGGCGGCGCCTCGGGCTTTTTCTTTGTAATTTAAGGCAGGCTTTATACTACGTGACATATTTTGCGCTCCTGAAAACACATTTTGCGCATTCTTCATAGCCTTTTTGTTTGATTTCAGCAAGGATTTCATGCGGGTCCCCCATGCAACTGATCGAGCCTTCCAGCATGATGTAACCGTTACGTGCGTGAACGTAATCGAGGATATGCCCTGTATGGGTGATGATTAAGCCCATTGAGTTTCGGACGCGGATTGTACTGCCTTTTTCCAGCAAGTCATTGATTAATCTGCCAATGAGGGCAATGTTTTCCAGGTCTACTCCTGATTCTGGCTCGTCCAGTAGAACAAGGTCAGGGTGCTGGGCAAGCAACTGCATTAACTCACTGCGTTTGATTTCACCGCCGGAGAAGCCGTAGTTGATGTCGCGGTCGAGGAAATCCTGGAGGTCGGTCTCTTTTGCCAGTGCGTCAACTACTTCCGGTTTATCCTTGTCTTTCAGTGCGGCGAAGACCATGTCTCTGGTCTTCACCCCACGCACAACGGGAGGACGCTGGAAGGACAGCCCGATACCGAGCCGTGCCCTCTCATCGACACTCGCATGAGTAATATCGGTTCCTTTGAAAGAGATGGCTCCCTTCGTGATTTTGTACTTTGGAAAGCCCATAATGGTCATTAGCAGTGTGGTTTTTCCGGAACCGTTAGGTCCAAATAACACATGAGTCTCACCGGTGTTAATGGTCAGATTGACATTGTGCAGGATTTCCTTCCCTTCCACCGCCACCGATAAGTTTTTTATCTCAAGCATATTCCTCTCCTGTATATTAACCGTCTAGCGATGGTTTTTCCGTTTTTACATACCAGCCTGCCGGATTTTTCAGGAACTCAGCGTAATCGGTAAGGACAAGCTGGTGCTCTCTTTCTTCCGCTGCCACCATTTCAAAAAATTCTCTTTCCGTCGAGGATTCAGCCTGCTCACTGCGGGCGTGGTAGAAATCGTATGATTTGGCTTCCATTTCCCGTGCTTTTTGCACGGCATCGAACTCTGATTTGGTCGGCTTTATCTGAGAAGGTTTTTTCGCTATTTCCTTGGCGAAGATGGTGCGCATGGTTCTACCACCATCAATTTTGAAATCAACCAGTTGCCAGCCTTGCTTTTTACTCAGGGTATTGAAAATCTGCTCGAACTTTATGCGGTGGTAATCTTCTGCTTGCGCCAACGATTCCAATAGCTTGCGTCCCAGTTCATTACCGCTTTCCTGGCTGGACTTCAAGTAGAAAGCTTTACCGTCAATTTCCATCTGGATAGCGTATCTCAGTGCAGATAAGGTCTTTTCCTGTTCGGTTGGCATGACCACCTCCTCCGGTAATCAATGGAAGACTTAATTCAATTTATCGTAGATTGCCGCCAACTGTATGTGACCAAGGTCTCGTTGGAAGAGGAAGGTGAAGGATTCACTTCATATTAGGAGTTAACAAAGGAGATTGTCAATGTCTATGTGGGTTTATGATGTTTGCGTTTCTGGTGGAGATGGGCGAAGAGTTAATTTATATCTGAAATGCAGTGTTACATCTTGATTCATTACCTACAGAAAAGTCAGTAAGACGTTATTGATAATAACCGCTATAACGAACACAAAATATGGAAACAGTAGAAAGACAAAGGCGGCACGACCGAACCCAACAAAGCCCAGCCTCGTGTATAGGGATTTTGCACCAGTCGCCATACAAGTAAGCATACCTATGGACACCACATCCATGAGAAGTAACCCGGGGAACCCGCCGGTCTGTAATGCCCATTTCGCCAGTAGCCCTACCTCGGCAACCTGACCGTTACCACTGAGCTCTAGGGCAGTAAAGGTACTCACGAAATCCAAAACAGCTAGTATGCTGATATAGAAAACTAGTTTTGATTCGGGGTAAGGCCACAATGCCCGCGAAAACGCCTCAATAGGACGCTCTAGACTCCGCTCTTGCTCAAAGTGATTTCGGAGTCTATTTCTCAATCCGTCGAAGAATATGTGCATCGGTTTCTCTTTACCACTACATTAAATAAGAAACCGACCTTTTTAAGGTCGGTTTCACTACTAGCTCGCTACCACCAAAGTGGCCAATATAAGGTGATAGGTTAACGCTTCCTTTTTAATCCCACTACAGGATATATCGATAACATTCTGGTATATTAGTCGCTATAATTAATAAATCTCCTTACTTAAAATCTATTTTCCGAGATTCAATTAGAGAGTTGAGTTTATTTCTTAAACAGGGTATTTTCGCACAAGCAAATCGGAACTCATTTTATTCTTAGGCGACCGTCGTGTCAAGAGTAGCAAATATACCTGGATATGCCCAATTTGCATTGTAAATGTTGATTCTGCACAGGTTGCTGGAGTATCAAACTCTGCAGGTGTACAATTCTGCAAAATACATCTATCAGAGAATTACCTGTTTCATGCGAACGGTTGTGCTGATAAAAGACGCTTCACTATCGTTAAGTGGGAAGACGATTGAGAGTTAAATCCCCACCGAAGATATGCTCCGCTGGATTATCCTTGTGTATGGATATTGGCAAAAGTTTAGGACCTTCCAGAGAACCCCCAGTGTGGCAACTGGTCGCGAATCCTACACATTCGAGCCTGCACATCCCGGGTTATAGCTGGTAACGACCGTTGTTGACCCCGATTTGTAATCCTACTGGCAAATGTGGTATATTTTCAAAGAATGTGCGCTTTTTCAAGAAACAGCACCGTGTAGACTAGGTTTAAACAACTTAATTTGATATGGCTTGCGTACAGAGGATTGTGATGATGACTTGATTGCGGATGACGTTAAGGTGACGGAATAAGATACGGACAAACATCACGGTAGTTTTCACGGGATTAGTAGATAGAGAATGTCAGTAATATACTGAAAGGAGTTTGGTATGACCTCAGGAAGCGCAGGCAATTTAGAAGCACTAAGAGAAGAGGTTCGAGCCTTTCTGGGTAAGAACCTGCCCGACAAATGGGGAACACCGGAGTATAAACCGCTGGAACAGGGTAGCCCGGAACAGATAGCATTGAGCAGAAGTTTCAGCAAGAAGCTCTATGATGCTGGCTTCACCGGGTTCGGTGTCCCCGCCAAATACGGCGGCAAAGAACGAACACCACAGGAGATGGCTGTTATCCGTTCCGAGCTTATGCGCCGTGGATTTCCGTTGCCAAGCGCAGGTCTGGGACGACTGGTGGTCGAAACACTGATGCAGTGGGGCACGGAAGAACAGAAGAAAAAATTCATCGCCCCGATTATTAGTGGTCAGGTAAACTGGATTGAAGGCTTCTCGGAGCCTAATGCCGGTTCAGACCTGGCTGGCGTCCAGTGCACCGCAGTAAAGAAGGGTAATGAGTGGGTAATCAATGGCCAGAAATGCTGGACCAGTGGCTGGGATTACGGCGAGTGGGGTTTCTTACTCTGTAAATCTGACCTGACTGCACCGCGACATCGTAATCTAACTTTCTTCCTCTTCGACTGCAAGACACCTGGATTCAGTCGGAGACCATTGCGTCAGATGACCGGCGAACCTCATGCCCAATACGGCGAACTGTTCTTCGATGATATGCATGTCCCCGACGAGAACCGGGTAGGGGAAGTGGGTAGAGGCTGGTACGTGGCGATGACGACCCTCATTGCCGAAAGAGGCGGCGGTCAGGTAGGCGCAGCAAGTGGTGAAGCCGGTTCCGGTATGCTGGGTCTTGGAGGTGTAAGGAGCCTTGGTGGAGTTGACGCCTTGATTGACCTTGCCAAGACTACCAAACGTTTCGGAAAGAATGCTTGGGAAGATACTGATGTTCGCAAGAGGATAGCCCAGTTTGCTATTGAGAATGAGGCGGCGAGAGCTTATGCCGTCCGCCTGGCAAATATAATCAGAAGTGGCGGCGCCTCCGGCAACGAAGCCTCAATGACAAAGTTAACGAGTACCGAACGGGGCAAACGTACTGGTGACTTCGCCTGCGAGGTTATCGGCTCGTATTCCCAACTGATAAGGGGTGATGAAAGAGCGGTGGAAGATGGTAATTATGTTTACAGCATGCTTTTCTCACGGGGTACGACTATCTACATGGGTACCTCGGAGATATGCCGCAACATTCTCTCCGAGAGGATTTTGGGTTTGCCCAGAGGACAATAAAATGAGACATATAGCGAAGGAAAAGAAGGAGCATCAGGCATGGCGATAGAAATTCCCCTTAAAGAAGAACAGGTAATGCTAAAGAAAATGGCTAGAGATTTTCTAGCCACGGAAGCCCCGAAGACATTTGCCCGGAAGATGATGGCTGATGAAGTAGGTCATGACAAAGAGTTATGGAAGAAAATGGCCGGACTTGGCTGGCAGGGACTTGTTTTCCCCGAGGAATTTGGCGGCTCTGCGATGACTTTCAGGGACTTAGCCATACTCAGCGAAGAGATGGGTCGAGCGGTATTACCCGGACCTTTCTACTCAACTGTAATTCTGGTCGGTTTACCCATTCTTGATTTTGGTACTGCGGCACAGAAAAAGGAATTCCTTCCCAAGATTGCAAACGGTGATATAGCCTGCACCCTGGCTGTCCTCGAAGAAAGCGGCGACCTATATGCGGACGATCTGCATTTTAAGGCGCAACGGCGTGGTAACGAGTACGTTCTCAACGGCACTAAATTATTCGTCACCGATGCCAAAGCCGCCGATTATATGCTGGTTGCCGCCCGCACCAAGCGCACCCCGAACCCGGAAGAAGGGATTACTCTTTTCATGGTCCGTGCCAAGGAATGGGGAATCTATATGAAGAATATGACTGTCATGGACCAGACCCGCAAACAATATGAAGTGCGCTTTACTAATGTGCCGGTACCAGCCAGTAGCATCGTCGGTGAACTGGACAAAGGTTGGCCAATCCTCCAGCAAATTGCTCTCAAAGCATCTGCGATACTGAGTGCTGAGATGGTCGGTGTGAGTGAGATGGCAATGGAAATGACTGTTGAGTACCTTAAGAACAGACAGGCGTTCGGTGTGGTTATCGGTACATTCCAGGCACTCAAGCACAAAGCGGCTGATATGTATGTGGCGAATGAGTACTCCCGTTCACTAATGGAATGGGCTTGTGAGTGTGTCAAAGAGAACGACCCCGATGCCCAGATGGCAGTGGCTATGGCGAAGAGCTATTGTGGCGATTCCGTCAAGTTTGTTACTGATGCCGGTGTCCAGTTACATGGTGGTATTGGTTTCACCTGGGACCACGATCTGCACCTCTACTTCAAGAGGGGCAGATATAACGACACCGCTTTTGGTGATAGCAATGTCCAGAAAGATTGGATAGCCAGTAAACTCGAAGCCAATATCATGTAAAAAGGAATTATGACGTAACTAAAAGAAACCGGGCGACTTTCAATGAGTCGACCCGGTTTTTCTTTTGATGCGGATAGGGCGCGATATGAAACCGAACCCATGCAAAGACTAAAGGATATTCCTCCGACTGTTATTTCGGTGGTGACTTCATACGGCGCTCTTGCTTAACATTCGATAATAATCTATCACCTTGCTGGCGGCTGTAGCTGCCCGTTCTATATTTGGATAATAGGGTATTTTCAAATTGATGAACTTGACGGTTAATTCACAGGTGTTTTTCCAGCGCTGTTCTTCTCTGGGGTCATTGATGCCATCTTTATCCGGACTTCTGTCTTGGATTAAAGCCAGCAGTGGTTTGTAATCATTAATTTGTTTATATTGGTCGACAACTTCATCAAGCGACATCGCAAATGCCCACGGTGGTCCTCCCTGTCCGTGAGGGCGATTTGGTGGCGGTCCTCCCATACCGGGACGATCCGGTGGTCTTCCCTGTCCGCCGGGATGATTTGGTGGCGGTCCTCCCATACCGGGAACCATAACTGTTGAGATTATAATGTCAAAATCGGGATGCATAGCCATCGACTTTAACAGTTGTTGGGCATTGAAGTCGTTATCACCCATGCTAATTGAGAAGTCAGCCGGGTTATTTATCCAGTCCCAAATTTGGATTCCCTGACTTTTCAATTCTTCTCTAATAGATTGGGGTAGAGGGATAACATCAAGTCCTGCTTCTTCACACTGGTCGGCAGCAAGAACAGTAGCTCCTCCAGCACCGGCTATGACCCCCACTCTCTTACCGGTCATTGGTGGTAAACAGTAGAAAGTGACCGCTACATCCACCAGTTCGTCAACACTGCTAACCGAGACAGCCCCCGATTGACTAATCGCCGTTTTCCATACTTCTGTTGAGCCGGCGAGTGAAGCGGTGTGCGAAGAGACCGCTCTGGTTCCAGAACGTCCACGACCTCCTTTAAGTATTACGACTGGTTTCTTCCTGGTTACTTCGCGCAGCAAAGTAAAAAAGCGTGAGCCGTTTTTGGGTCCCTCGATGTACATCATGATAATTTTAATTTCCGGATCGTTGCCAAAGTACTCCAGAAAATCGCATTCATTGAAATCGATAGCATTGCCATAACTAATGGCTTTATTGAATAATCCGCCTCTTTGTGCAGTTTTATTGATAATTTCTCCGGCTGCTTGACCACTCTGGGAAGCTAATGCCATCGATCCTGATTCCTTGGGGAAGTGAGGTTGAAAGGAGATACCCATCTGGGGATAATAGACACCCATGCAATTGGGACCGATTATACGTACGCCTCCATTTTTGGCAATGCGTAGTATCTGTCTTTCTAACTCGGCCGCGTCCTGTCTACCGGTTTCACTGAAACGGGCGGTGAAGAGGTGGATGCCTTTCACTCCTTTATCAGCACAGTCCTGCATAATCTTGGGTATTTGTGGGGCTGGGGCTGCAGAGATAACGAAATCGACAGGTCCCGGTATATCTTTGACAGTGGGGTAGGCTTTCATGTTCCCTACCATTGAATACTTCGGATTAACGGGATAAACGCTGCCCTTGAATCCAAATTCGATTAGAGTTGAAAAATACTGCGAACCGCGCCCATCATCAGAAGCTCCGACCACCGCGACCGATTGCGGATGGAGAACTTCTTCCAGTGAATGCTCAACCATAAATCCCTCCAATAATTATAAAGTTATATAATAAACCCGCTAAAAAGAGACTTCATCTAGAACTGCGTTGCCTGATGTTTTCCTGATGTCGTATTGGTATACCGTGGGAGTTCGAGTTACAAGTTATTTTATTAAGCCAATCAAATCTGGCTGGCAATACGTATTTACATCCGGCTTTTTCAAGCTTAATCCACTATCCTGCCTATTCTAGGCTAAAGCTTAAACCTTTAACCTCTCGCTCATATTGCTACTTATCTATTATACCAATACTAATATGAATTGTTAAAATCTTTCAAATAACTCCAAGCGAATGCATTCATAAACCAAGCGTGACATTAGATTAAAATGGTAAACTAGAGACAAAATAAAGCGAGTGATGGCTCATGATATTAGGATTTCTAGTTTTTATGGTTTTCCTGGCATTTATCCTTGCTCTATGGGAAGTCCAGATTGAGGGAAAGGATGGTTGGGCGGCTAATCTCCCTGGCTGGCGCATTGAAAAAGGCTGGCTTATCAAGTTGACTGGTGGTCGTCCGGTAACCGGCTACCACTTGTTTATGACGCTGTTCTTGATTTCCATGGTTCACCTGCCGTTATTTTTCGTTTCGTGGAGCTGGCGATTGGAAAGCCTTCTACTTGGTTTTTACATCGGGATGGTTTTCCTAGAAGATTTCTTATGGTTTGTTTTAAATCCACATTACGGGATAAAAAATTTCCGCAAGGGAAAAATCTGGTGGCATAAACAGTGGTGGGGACCAATCCCCGCGTTATATGTATTCTTATTTGTAGTCACAGTCGCACTGATATTTTTCGGAAGGGATGCCATATAGAGATATAAACACCTTCACTTCCAGTACAACAGAGATGCGGTAGTATTGAGTTACTGCTTCTATAGTCTCAGCGATTTCACTCTGATTATCTGCGAGAGACCCGGCTATCTCGCAGTGTGGTAATTACTTACCTACATTTGCCAGAAACTCCAGCACAGTGGAGTTGAATTCCCCAGACATCTCTATAGGTGAGGCATGTCCGGTGGGCAAGATTTTAAGTTTTGAGCCAGGTATTAGAGCTTGACCAGCTCTGGCATTGTCGGCTCCCATGAGACCATCACGCTCGCCACCGATTATCAGTGTCGGGCACTTAATGCGGCTGACATCAGGAGGTGTTTCCCCCATAACCATCGACCGCATTGCTATCATAGAAGACTTGGGGTCATTCCTGAGATGTGTTTTTCTATACTGCTCAATGACATCAGGGTGTTTTTCAGGCCAGCCGGGAGAAAAAACCATAGTTGTCATATCATCCATGCCAAGTGCACGCCCCTGTTTTTCGGCAGCCTTCATCCTTTCCTCACGTAGTCTCATCATTTCTTTCATCTGCTCAGGATTCCGCTGTATTGGCACCACGGGACTGTTAGCAAGGACAAGAGCCTTCACCATTTCGGGATGCGTCAAAGTAAATCCCAAGGCTATTCTTCCACCCATCGAGTAACCCAGGAGATAGGTTTCATCTATGGTCAGAGCCTTCAATAGCTGGTATAAGTCCTCGGCTAATATGTCCATTGAGTACCCTTCTGCAGGCGTCTCAGTCTGACCGTATCCCCGGACATCATAAGTAAGCAAGCGGTAATTGCGGGAGAAGACAGGCATCTGGTTCCACCAAGCATCCAGGTTATCGCCAGCTCCGTGAATCAGTGTCAGCCACTTACCGCTTCCTGTTATCTCATAGTTCTGGGAAATTCCATTCGCTTTGATTTTCATGATTCCCTTCTTTATGGTGCAGTAGAAGCTAATTACCTTGTCTTAAGGAATTCCCATTTATCCAGGATTTCTTCGGCTTCCCGAATGATGTTATCAATCAACTCTTTCACGGTGGGTATGTGGTCGATAACTGCTACCGCGAGGGAGACCATTCTCAGTCCTGATTCTAGGGCTGACGGTTGACTGGCGATTTCAGATTCTCTCGGTGGGGTATTGTAACCAGCCGCCTCCCGCCAATTCTCGTCCTTTAGGTTGACACGCTCGAGCATGTTCAGCCACTTGTCCATTGGAATCTTGTCACGCATTGCCATAACTTCCGCATAAGCCTTGGGATCTGCCGAGGCAAGCACGCGGTGACGGAGCTGCGGATTATCCGGAGATGCCCGGACGATTGCCTGTTTCTGTTTATCACTGGTGGGGCATTCCTTGGTTGCCAGGAAAGCCGTCCCCATCATGATGCCATCAGCTCCCATGCCCAAAGCGCCCAGTAGACCCCGACCATCACCAAGCCCACCACCTGCAATAAAAGGTATTTTTATCTGCCTGGTTCCCCAGATGGTCGTCGTCATCATGGGAAGCTGTTCCGGGCTTTTAAAGCCCGTACCCTCCAGACCAACTACGATGACGGCATCTGCCCCCAGTGCCTCAGCGTATAGGGCATCTTTTACCCGGGCTGTTTTGTGTATCCAAGTGAGTCCGGCTTCCTTGATGCGCGGTACCAGGGAATCCGGTTTGTAGATTGCGGTCTCTACCGGGATATTTGCCTCGATACATACCTCCAGCATTTCCTCAATTCGAGGACAGATACCGAAGCTCAGGTTAACCCCGATTGATTTATCGGTAGCGTCCCGGCATTTCTTGATATCCTCGCGTAACTGCTCCGGGGTCCGGGAAACGGAAGCAGTAATCATTCCATGAGCGCCGGCCTCGGCAACTGCGGCAGCAAACTGCCAGTTACCCAATCCAGCCATGGCACCCTGAACTATCGGGTACTTACAGTCCAGCAACTCGGTGACACGTGTCTTCCATTCCATAAATTAACCTCCTGCCAACAATAACTAAAGAATAGCGAAACTCACCATATCAGTCAACTTTGCCAGTTTCTGAAAGACTGATGTCTCAGCTATATTTTGTGTATTCTTGAGGCTAAACTAATCGGGCCATCCTGATAAGGACCCGAAAGGGACATTTACCATTAATGCCTCAATATCACATATCAGACCACTAGCAATTTTAAAAACCTCGGCGATTAAGATACTACGCGGATTGAGTACCCGAGGGGTATTTAATTCTGCAGGTGCACCCGGGACATTGATTTTATTAACATTTCCGGGTACATCAAAAACAATAATACTCCATACAAAGCCGCGCTCTTCGTCAACAATGGGAAAGCGCCGACTCCGTATCTTTTCGATATAAGTGAAATACTTGAGTCCCTCGGCAATACTGATATTACGGAGAGCGTTGCCGGTGGTCCTGACTCCATTTTCCGTCCGCTGACAGTCGGGGTGAAATGGCACGTTATCACCGCTACTTTGTTCAATCCCATCAAAATAACTATTGGCAATGGCTATCATTCTGTCGCGGGGAGAACGTTTTGATTCAGGTACAATCTCTTCATATATGGGGTTGGGGGTAACCAGAGCTTTCGGGCTAGAGACAGAAGACTGTCCTCTTCTGGATACAATCGTTTCAATCTCGCTTGTATTATTGTCTTTAAGTTTGAGACGAATCATCAGGTGCGCTAGTTCGGTGTCTTCTGCCACTACACCGAAGAAACCTATCTGGTCGCCGGCAGGGTCAATAAAATACTGCCTGTAAGTAATGCCGGTTGCTGTCTTCCATAGACCTTCCCCCAGTATCAAATCGTGTCCGTTCTCCGTGAATCTGACATCTTTCGTAACGTGTAAGTCGGCTGGGCTATTTTTCACCAGCGCATCAAGGTAACGGTCAACAATGTTTATCAAGGATTGTTTTCTCGTGCTCATTTAGTACTCCTTCCTATTAGTCCGATAAATTGACTGTGCTGATAATCACACCAACAGCCATTGGCACTGGGCTGATTGGTGAACAAATATTCAGGTACTCGAGTGATTACAGATAACGACCACAGAATATTATGGCTGAACAATGATGGCAAGGGTTCTGGTGGAAACTGCCTCGGATTGACGAGTATCACCCAATGCATTATTCTCATTCAAAAGGTCTACTAATCTTTCTCTTTCACCATCTTTCTCACATGCAGAATGGGTTATCAAGCATGTAGTACAATCTATTAGCAAAGATAAAAAGGTGCGCCGAATTTCACACCTGACCTATAGGCGTGAAAAATGGTAGTTAAAAAAGACATTTTTACCGGAGTCACCGAAAGTGCTCCAAAAGGCTACTTCCTGGAATACAAAAAATACGAACATTAATATAATAATGCAGTTATTGAGCAGCCATGTCTTGAGCAGAAAGCGCTGCTCCCAATGCTCCTACTAATTGGGGTTCTGGAGGCACGATCATGTGGAGTCTGGTTCTAATCTCTAATTCTTTGATAACGGCCACATTCTTAGCTACCCCGCCTGTTACTACTACATCGTTTTGGATTCTCACTTTGCCCAAGATTTCCAAAGCTCTATCAGCAACAGCCTTATGCAACCCGGCAAGAATATGGTCTTTGGGCACTCCACGGTGAATGTGTGATATAACCTCTGACTCAGCAAAGACAGCACAAATACCACTGACCTCTTCACAGTCTTCCGCTTTCAAAGAGAACTCACCCATGAGCTCTAGAGGGACCTCTAGTATCCTCGATATTGTTTCCAAAAACAGTCCTGATCCGGCGGCACACCTATCGTTTTTAGCAAATGCTTCAACCCGACCGCTCTTACTCACTCTTATTGCTCTACTGCTTTCGGCGCCGAGGTTGATTACTGTCCTGGCCGATGGAAATAACCAAAAAGACCCCCTCGCCTGACATACCACCTCGGCGCTTTGGTGGTTGGCAAAGGAGACACTGTTTCTTCCACATCCCGTAGATACGACGACCTGAAGATCATTAAGGTTGTAGTTCGTCTTTTTGATAGCTACTTCCACCGCCCTACGAGAGATTGTAGCTCCCTCTCCTCCTAAACTGAGTATGCAATATGACAGGATATTAGAGTCCTGTAATACTACAACAGTGACATTCTTAGCGCCAACATCTACCCCAGCTACTAGCATCACCAGATACCCTAGCTCAGTCCTTAATCATTTCAATAAATGCTTCAATATCAGTCCTCTGCTGCTCCAGCTCAGTCTCGGTTTCCTCACCCCTAAAAAATAAAACGGGCAACCCCCCACTCTCAATTTTCTCCTTCATCAGTGGGTATTCATACAAGTGAGGATCACAAGCCCTCATATTATGGATTATCATCCCTTTGATGTTAGCCCCATTCATCATCCTGGTAGTGAAGGCAATCCGATCATCCGGTAGCATCTTTCTGGGGCAGGCTATCTTGTTCAGATAGCGATCAGCCAAGGCATGTAGGGGATTATCACTTGGATCCACTGAGTCAACAAAATATCTACTACCCATAGGCATGTCGTCAGCGACCACATTCCCGCCACACTCCTCAACGAGCTGAAGGAAGTCAGTGTCATCAAGCATACTGGCCGATATAAAGAGCCTGACTCCTTGCCTAGGAGGGTCGCTACGGTCTTCAATTTTCTCAAGGAGTTGGCTAAGTAACCGATTATGCTGTTCCTTAGGCATCAACATGCTGGTGATCACCAGTTCCTGAGCCTCAAAACCCGAAATAAGTGAAGGGGAACTTCTTCTTAACTCGTATAACCTACTTAAAAGAGTCCTGTTTTCGTTGTAGACTTCAATGGAATGGTATAGTGCCTCGTTTGAAATCGACTTCCCCGAAAAATCCTCCAGTGATTTTTTAAAACGCCCAAGCTCCTGGGTAAAGAATTCTACCCCTTCGCGGCTTATTCTCTGCGGCACATCCAAGAAACGGGTGTAAGGGGTGTTAAGCAAGAGTTTATAAAAACCGTACATTGTCTTAATCATGTTGCACGTATTGGGGATGACCACCCCGTCCAGGTAATCATACCTTCCCTTTAAAGCTTGGTCGAAACAGCTTTTACAGTAAGGGCACAAATTAATTGGAAAATGTAGATCAGCTTCTGTGGTCTCCTCATGTTCACCCAGAACACGAACCGGTAGCATACCAGCGGCATGAATAATTTCCTCAGGGACATAGCAACAGAAGACGCCCACCACCTTACCCCCGTTTTGTTCCTTCCAGGCAGTAGCCGCTTGATGACGATCCAGACGATATCTTCTAAACTCCTCTATCACCCTTTATTCTCCTTTCCCCAAAATGGTTCTCGCCCGATTTACTTCCTAGCCAGGAGCCTTTCGATGAAAGCATCCATTCTGGTTTTCACCTGACCTTCTGAGTAGGTCCGCTCATCAGCCATGTCACATTCTAAACCTAGAGTTGGTATGCCACGATCTTCAAGCGACTTCTGGAGCTCTGTCTGAGAGACATAGGTCAATCGGCATGAGGGATTAAAGGATAGAACCACTCCATCAACTTTATATTCCTTTACAGATTCCAGAAGATCATCAATTGAGTCAGCAATAGTTGATGGCCAGGTTCGTTGATTGGCAGAACTAAGAGCCATATTCCTTATCGGGTCGTCGCCCTGTAGGGCGGGTCTTCGCTCTCGAGCACGGTAGAAGCCTTCAATGACGACTACCCCACCAAATTTTTCAAAATAGTTAATCAAGCTCATGTCATACCAGAACGGGATGCCACTCCACATCAACCTGAATTTCTCCTCAGGGACTATTCCTATTCCCTTAGCTATCCGTTCCTCAACTTCAGTTCGAAATCTGCGATAAAAATCGTCGCATTCCTTAGTCCCAACTAGATACATTGCTGGCCAATTGGCAGTGAACATGTCCGCAGAACCTACCGGGCAAGGGACTGCCTTTCGCAATTCGTTTATGTCGAATAAGATGTCACTGGTTTGTTGGGATAAGTCCTGCCGGTGCTTTACTCGATCTGGGTTCAACTTGGTACCGGTTTGCCCCTCCAGAAAAGCGACCAGACTCCGAAGTTCACGCTCGGTGTACTCCACAGCATCTGGCTGGCTAGAGGCATCGTGAACATGCAGTGGGATATTGAGAACACGGCTCATAGCAGAAAACCAGCCCAATCGAGAGTCGCAGCTATAGCTGTTGACTAAGAGAAAATCGGGTTTGGCTAAACCACCGTAAGGAGCTTCAGGGCAATCCTTTGGTGCTAGTACGTACCCCATGAGCATTCTGGCATAGCCACACACATCCTGAGAGAAACCCGCCTTCTCTCCCGCGGCACAGAATGCTGATGCTAGTCTTTTTGAGGCAATTACCGTGGCATAATTCTCAAGAAACACGGAGGTTATATCCATAGCATCCAAGATTACTCCCGGGATATTGTTACTACACCAAGCGACCTTTTTGCCTTTTTTAGAGTCATCAAGCGTTCGGGCGTAATAACTCCTCCTTAAGATCGGTACCTCTAATGTTGTCTGCAACGATTTTTTAGCACTGGTTGAGGTTACCATTTTCACTACCTCCTTTTCTCTTTGGATAACTTATCTAGTGCGAAGAGGGCAGCTCCTAATGCCCCCACGATTTGTGGTTCCTCGGGCACCAGAGCAATTAGACCAATCCTCTCTTGCAACCTTTTAACCACCCCAATATTCTTGGCTATCCCGCCAGTGATAGCCAGATCAGGCTTTACGCCCACTTTCCTCAATAGGGTATCTACTCTGTGCAATATCGCATTGTGCAATCCGGCAAGAATATCCCGCTTATCCTTACCCTGGCGAATTAGCGAGACTACCTCAGATTTTCCGAAAACGGTACAGGTGCTATTTATCTTGATCTCTTGTTTTGCTTGTAAAGATAATTTGCCAATATCCTCCAGTGGCAACTCCATTACATCAGCCATCACTTCAAGGAATCTCCCTGTCCCCGCAGCGCACTTGTCATTCATAACAAAGTTAAGAAGCTTCCCTTGTTCATCACACCTGATCGCCTTACAATCTTGTCCCCCCATATCTAGGACTGTCCTCACTGAAGGGAACAGCCAATTCGCCCCTCTGGCATGGCAGGAGATCTCGGTCATCGTTTCGTTAGCGAATGGTACAATAACCCTCCCGTATCCTGTGGCTACAATCCACTCAATGTCCTCTAAAGAGAGGTTATCTATCCCTCTCAAAGCCTCATCCATCGCCCTTTGAGATGAACCTGTACTTTCAGCCCCGGTACGAACCAGACTGTAAGATAAGATCCGGTTATCCTCCAGAATGGTGGCTTTAGAGGTAGAGGAGCCTATATCTATTCCTGCCGTTATCACTCAAGTCATCTCTTTTCTAGGTTAGTTAAGCTATTATAGCACCTGCAAACAGTAAATCACCTCTTAGTCGAAAAACAAGAATGGTTAAAAAATAATGATGTTCTACCATTTGACCTCATAATTGAGGCTGGTTAAGTTTTGAAAAGTATCGCTTCTCCTCTGTGGACTAGGGAGAGTTGAACTCCCCGTCCAGAAGAGACCGCTCAGAGTCTACTACAAGCTTAGTCGGCTCTTTGTTTCGCCTGCCCCGATTTTGCATACTTTTTGATGAATTTCTCTATGGTCCGTAAAAATCTTCGCCGCCGATTGTCCTGAGGTCTTCATGTCCGGCGCCTGGTATAACGACAATTTGTTTATCTTGCGCAGCAGATAAATTGTACATCGCTTGAGCTATCTGGACAGGAATTTGCGTGTCCGCCTCTCCGTGGATAATCAGGGTGGGGACGGTAATTTCTTTTATTTTGTCTTTATTGTAAAACTTCGCGTCGCCAAGCTTCTTGATTTGCTTGGCATCTGCCCCCTCCCAGACTGCCTTGAAGTTTTGTGCCGTCCCGCTTTCCAGGATGAGCCCCTTGATTTCACCCTGGTAATGGTATGCCAGTTCTATAGCTGGCATGCTGCCCAGCGACCGCCCCATAACAAAGATAGCACCACTATAGTTTTCTGCTTTCAATATTTTCTTGAAATGCGCATAAATTGCATGACAGTCCTGAAACAGACTGTTCATAGTCGGAAAACCATCATTTATCCCGTAGCCTCGGTATCCAGCCACAAACAAGTTGATTCCCGCTTTTGTGAAACGGGACCCGATTTCACTTTGGTCTAAGGTGGTTTCCATGCCGCCGTGAAAAAAAGTATCGATGGCGAGCCGGCATTATCAGTGTAGAACTTGCAACAGAGCCGGACATCCTCGGCGACGTCTAAGAAATAGGCATCACCGAGGGAATCGGATTGCGCCGTTTCCAGGAAGGCGGCATTCAAGGCCAGAGGAAATATCCGTCGCAAATATTCCGGTTTATCTAAAAATGAAAGGTCTGTTGTGTGAGGCATAGGTTTCTTTTTCGCGGCATGCATCATGCCGTCAAATTACAAAAAATAGAGTTTTATCCCGCCAAAGGCGGGACAGGGGCCGAGGGTTCAAGTGTTGGAATACTAAAGTCTTGTCACTCGAATTCTTGACTCCTTGAACCTTTCAATCCTTGAGTCCCTTCTGAAGTCTTACTTATTCCAGATAACCCCTGAGTTTCCTACTCCGGCTCGGGTGACGCATTTTACGTAGTGCTTTGGCTTCAATTTGGCGGATGCGTTCCCGCGTAACCTGGAACACCAGCCCCACCTCTTCAAGTGTCCGAGTTCTGCCATCCTCCAACCCAAACCTGAGCTGTAATACCCTCTGCTCCCTCGGCGTCAAGGTTAGAAGAACCTCATTGATCTCGTCTTTGAGTAATTGTCTGGAAGCGCCATCCACAGGTTGGATAGCATTATGGTCCTCTATGAAATCCCCGAGGTGACTATCTGCTTCCTCACCCATGGGCAATTCTAATGAAATGGGTAGCTGAGCTACTTTGATAATTTCACGCACCTTTTCCGGGGAAAGTCCCATCCGCTTACCGATTTCTTCAGCGGTAGGGTCGCGGCCGTATTCCTGTGTTAGCTTACGGCTTATTCTTAGTAGTTTATTGATACTCTCAATCATATGCACAGGAACGCGAATGGTACGTGCCTGATCCGCAATGGAGCGGGTAATTGCCTGCCGTATCCACCAGGTGGCATATGTGCTGAACTTGAAACCCTTATGCGGGTTAAATTTCTCGACTGCCCGTATGAGACCGATGTTCCCCTCCTGGATGAGGTCAAGCAGAGACATTCCTCGTCCGATGTTTTTTTTAGCGACGCTGACGACAAGCCGTAAATTGGACTCGGCAAGGTGGTCTCTGGCGATTTTTTCCTCTCTCTGTAGATGGTCAAGGTATTCACGCAGGTCAACCTCATGTGCTTCGATTTTCTTGATGAACGCCTGGTCTATTACCAGATCGGGAATGCTTGCCAGCGAAGCTTTACGCCCGATGGCTGTTAGGACCTTTTCCGGCAGCAACGCGATGTCCACTGAAAGGGCGATGAGCCGGGCTTCGACTAGCTGCGGAGACAGTTTAAGCTTGTCCGCAATAGCCTGCACCATGAGTTGGTCAATCACTCCATCGATTGCTGCCCGGAATTTCTCATCGGTAATGGTCTGGCTGAACCTTGTGCTTTCCGGTAAACCAACATTCTCCTGAAGTTTGTGGATAATCTCCCACGATAGCCCGAGTTCTCGTATTATTTCCTGGAAAACCTGACTGGCAGTGGGATGTTTTCCCTGTTTTTCAAGCACACCTTTAGCCCCGAAAACGCGCTTTCCCATCTCAATCCGGCGTGCAGTAGCCTTTTCATCACGAGCAGTAAGAAGCGGTACACGGCCGATTTCGTGGAGGTAAAGACGCACAGGGTCATCACCTACCTCCTGCTCGTCAACATCGAGGACCGCCAGCGCCTGTTCTTCTTCGAGGTCTTCAGCCACCGGCTCTATTTCCAGCACAGTCTCTTCTTCGGGAGCAATTCCCTGCTCTTTCATTACATCTGCCTGTAACCTTTGCGATGTTGTTGTCATTGCTTCAAGGGTCATTTTGTCACCTTCCTGATTACCACATGGGTTTCATTTACAGGTGGGTGTCCAATACCTATAAGTTCGTGAGAGAATGTCTAATACAGAAATACTGCAGAGAAACCATACGTCCAACCATTCAATCTGGACTCAAGGCATAACAGGTCTCTTGCCTGCGTACCATTATTAAGGCTCTCCTACGGAGCCCCGGGCAAAAACCGAGACAGGGTTGCCGTAGGTTCGGCGTTCCACTATTGACTCTGGCGTTTTTTCCTTCTGGCATTATTTTTGGCTTTGATAATATAGGCGTCACGTTTCGACATAAAACGCTGGTGGGACCTGACTTCCCGTAATACGCCGCTTAACTGAATCATCTTCTGAAAGCGACGGAGCAGAGAATCCTGGGTCTCACCTGTACGCAGTGTTACCTCAAAAGGCACGTTAAGCCAATCCTTTCTAATCAGCGCGAACGAAGGCAAACATAATTCTCCTCGGTCCTACGCGTAGATGTCCAAGAATCCTGAGTTACCAGCGAAAAGCTTACGGCAGCGTTTCCTATCACTTACTTTAGAAGGGGCAGAAATACTGAGGAGCGCTGTTAGTTACAAGAACCTGGAATTAGAACCCATGCCACTGTTCTGACGCTGCGACTTTCTTTTCGCACGGCATGTAGAACAGCGTTTTGGCTCCTCGGTATAACCTTTAGTACGATAGAACTCCTGTTCTCCTGTGCTAAATGTGAAAGTTACGCCGCAATCAGAACAACGAATGGACTTGGCTTGAAGACTCATGGGATGACCTCCTTTTTCAATAATTAGTTGAAGTTCGGGTCATCCAACAAAGGGGAAATACAAAACTAATCTTATGATATTGACAATAACCTAAACTGGAACCAGTTACCTTAACCATACTATAACGGCAGGAAATTTACAACTTTGGATGCCGGAGGTGTTTATTATTACACCCATGATGAATCCCTGTTCGTTTTATTTACGACTTATCCTTGCTTTATAAATCTCACGCAAGTGATTGCTGGGATGTACAATGTAGCGGAATTTGACCTTGGATTGCCCTCATTGATATAGCAACCGCAGTCATCTTACGGCAGCAGAACATATTGGACGGCTTGTAGGTATGTGGGCTTGTACTGAACCGTCATACTTGTTCAGTCTTACGGCTGCTTTTTAGCCTTGAGCTTTCTCATCTCTTGGTTTTTTTCAAGTGCTTTTTCCCTAGCCAGGTTAACTTTTTTTATGGCCTCGTACCTGGCTGATTGTTCATTTTCCTTGATAGCCTGCTTCTTCGCCCGTTTGATTTCCTTTGCTTTAGAAGTTTTTTCAATCACCTTTTCGCTGGCTAAGTCTGCTTTCATGATTGACTGGTATCTGGTTGATTGCTTGGTCTCCTTTTCAGCACGCTTCTCCGCCTGTTTGCGTTCTTTTGCTGCCTTTTTTCCTTGGTCTGTCATCGTTCCACCTCTCGATATCGGTTGTCGCCACATAATCAGGGAATGATGGCCAGTGCTGTCCATCTATCGGTAAGATTATACCGGTCTTTGTTTCTATATGTCGATATGCTGAATTAGCGTCTCCTTTTCATTACTCTTCACATTTTTATTGCATGGTAATTGTACCACACCCGTAGGTAGGTTAAGCCTTAGAAGATGAACTACGGACAAGACCAGTACCGACGGTTTCTAATTAGATCTAAAGAATCGCCACGATTGGGTAGCATCTGTTCCGTCAATATGGAAGTAACAAAAGTCTTGAATGTTAACTTTGATAATGAAGTAGTAAAAGATGGCATCACTCTTTGACGTACTGTTTAATAGATTTAAGTCATTGACAAAGGCCATCAAGCCAGCTAAAGTCTCTGCGGAGGACTGAGATAATGTTACTTACTCCACATATATACCAGTTTAGCCGCTTACGCGGTATGGGAATCTGGGGAGCGAATGTATTTCTTTTAGTGGGAGATACCCTCACCCTTGTTGACACCGGCTTTAAGGGTAGGTCGATACACATAATCAGAGAAATAGCCCGGCTAGGATACTCACCCACTGATGTAACCAGTATTATTATCACTCATCATCACGCTGATCACGTTGGGAGCCTAGCTGCGCTGAAGGAAGTCACCCAAGCCAAAGTCATCGCACACCATGCTGATGCTCCTTACATTGATGGCAGTTTACCACAACCAGGACCAGCAAAACCGGAATGGCTCAGTGATAAGTTAGCCCCCTTCCAAGAATTATGGTCTGCTGCTCCAGTAGCAGTGGATGTATTGGTTAGCGATGGCGACGAGCTTCCAATTATGGGAGGGATTAAGATATTGCACACACCAGGCCATACGCCAGGGAGTATCAGTCTATTCCTAGAAAAGGAAGGGCTTGTCATTGTTGGCGATGTGCTATCTCATACGGTTGGATTGAGCTTGCCCTCCAAGGCTTTCACTATTAATCTAGTACAAGAAATCCAGTCGATAAGGAGATTGGCAAGTTTAGACTTTAATTTGATTTGCTTTGGTCATGGTTTAGCCATTACACACAAAGCTCACCAGACCGTTATTGATTTTGCTAGTAGAATTGAGAGTAAGAACGACAATATAGAGCAAAAGCTATGATGTACACGTTCAGTCTTGGCTGAAAATAAGGCAAACAAGTGCAAAAACTGGAAGGCACAGCAATTACAGAACTTGTGGAGGGCGGCAAACTAAAGAGAGCTGACATACTGCTTGCACACTCCAAGGGCAGCTATTGGGGCTGGTTGATACGGCTTGGAACCCGCTGTTATTGGAATCATGCCTTTATCCTTTACATGGTCAGGGATCCCAATCATGGCTACAACGAAACCTTAATTATTGACCCGAGAATGGGTATCATTCATCTGGATAATATTGCTCATTATTTTGGGAATCCAAACAGGTACGATGTGACTGTCAAGAGGTTGGACAAAGAATGGTTTCAAAATGACAGTAAAGTTGGTGGACTATCCTATTGTCAAACAGTGTGCGACATTGCCCTAAGAGAAATTGCTGATAAGTCCGACGCCAGAATCATCAGAATCAGCCGTGGAATACTCCGGCAAGTTAGGCTTGTTTATCGTTTCGTTCGTCGGAGGATAAAGTATCCGAGGCCTAGTAAGAAGCGGTTATCGCCAATTACTAAGCGCCTCATGATAAGCGCTTATGGCTGTGGTGGTTTTATACAGTGGTCCTACTACCAGGCAGTATCTCGCGTTCTTGAAGAATCTCATGACAAAAATAGACTTCAAGACGTTACCTTCAATCCCAGATTAATCGAGCCGGTCAAACAGCATGATCTGCTCTCTGTGACGCCTGCTGACCTTGCTAAGAGTGATAAGTTGTCTTGGAAATACGTTGTCAAGGATGGGGTAGTTTGGGCGGTTTCAAGTAAAGAGGAGGTCACTTCGATTATCAAGTGAAAAATGAGCTTAAAAATGGTTCGCCGAATTTCACGCCTGAAGGATACTCATATAATTGTTGGAGAAGAAGGGGACCTTTTTACCGGAGTCACCGGAAGTGCTCCAAAAGGTTACCCTTTTGGTGGAGACGGGGGAGGCTCGAAATCAATCTTACCATACAGTCCAGAGCCTCGTAAAAGAACGTCGGGCACTAATCGTAGAGTTTAAAAATTTGAAATGAGTCCGACATGTATTTTCAGTTCTTCACGTGTCCCAAAATACTAATTTACGATTTATGGAGAATTCTGAGGGTTATATAATGACTAGGAAAGGTCACTATGACCGAATCTCGATATAGACGTCAGTCGATAATGCACTTTGCTTAATAGATCTGTTAAGTGTAAACGCAGCTTGACGCTCTTCAAGACTGATGTTAACCTTTAGATACATCAGAGAAAAAGAGGTGTTCCATGAGAGGACCCCTTCCGTTACGAAGATGGCGTCTTAAAGCGTGGCAAACCACAATGATCTTCGGTTTTGCGCTTTTAATCATTACTGGCCCATCAGTATTTTTCTTTGACTACCTAGCTGGATCAGCAACACTCGGCTTTGGCGTGTCACCCTCTTCAGGTTTTCATGGAATTGGCATGTTCTACCTATATGTGGTCAGCTATTTCTCAGCCCTCATCGTTATATTACCAGCCCTGTTGACCAGACGCTTTGGAACCGCTACGACGGTCTTCTTGCCTTACGTAATTATTGGTTTTCCAATTAACTACTATTTCGAGTGGGTCACTGAGCATACCTGGGTAGCCCCATGGTCCGGGCTCGGTTGGACAGCTGCATTTTTGCTCACCGGGCTCTCTGTTGACTTGGCCCTGCGCTATTTACCTAAGAAGCTGACCTCCGCCTGGAGGCTAGCTTTATCGGGTGCAATAATGGGCCTGGTCTCTTTCATAGTTACGGTTGTAGCCCTTGATTTTGTCTACGTAGGCACGCTCCCGACGAACGCAGGCTCTTTTATTGGCATCGCTTATTTCGGCTTACCTTGGATGGTTATCAACAGTGCGTTCGGGGGATACACTGCATATGCCTTAGCGAGGGATATGACCTGATCGGCTCATCCGGTCAATAACAAAATGAGTTATCGTGACGTGAAATCACTGAATACTTTTTCGTTACATTACCTGACAAGCAAAAATTAGTGCCTCTGTTTTTCAAATGAACATTCTAGCTTAATTCTGGAGCAAGCTTATCAATTGTTAGAAATTTCCCAGTAGCCTCTACCTGGTGAACCAACCCAACCATCAGAGAATTAGCCGGGGTTGGAATTCCCATCCGCTTTCCTAGGGTCACGATTTCCCCATTCAAATAATCAACTTCTGTGCTTTTCCCTCTCTTGATGCTCTGCAGGGTGGAACCGAGCACCGGTACTGCGCCCAGCGATTCGGCTATCTTTTTTAGCAGGCTTGATGCTATTGGCAGTGATTCTCTGGCCATTGTTTCTATCGGTTCCATGGGAAAACCCGGTACATCCCCGGTCTTGATTTCGGCAGCTTTGATAACTTTCAAACCTTCTTTCAAAAGGTTTATGGTTAATTCTCTGACTATTGGGTATTTATAACTGTCCTGATAGGACAATCCAGCAACGGCCGGGACAGCCGTCTGCAGATTCCAAATGAGCTTGGTCCAGTGCGCAGCACGAATATCTTCACTTATATGCGTACCTATTGCTTTATTAAGTAACGCTGAAAGAGTCTGTAATCGGTCCTCTTTGTTGTCGAAGGGCTCTCCTATCAGGAGGGCTGTTTTGCCGAAAGGAATAGAGTATGATACTTTACCCGGTTCAAGGAATTGACCATTAAATGTGACAACGCTGCTGATGATATTCCCTTTTCCTAAAAGCCCAGCTACCTGGTCATCGCTCTGAACCCCGTTTTGCATAGTGACTACCTGAGTGCCAGATAGAAATGGCTGCGCCTTCCTGACTGAGGATACAACATCCTGTGCCTTTACAGTTAGTAAGGCTAAACTCGGCTTGAAGTCAAGATCCTCCGCAGCCATAACCTTAATTACAATTTTCCCGGGTCCTCCCTCAAGGATTAGACCGCTCTGATTTATGGCATCAACATGAGGTTTACGACCGATTAGAGTAACATCTTCTCCAGCCTTGGATAGAAGACCGCCGATTACACTGCCAATAGCTCCCGCGCCGATAACAGCTATCTTCATAGGAGTGCCTCCTTCAAAAAATATCTCTAATAACAAAAAGGGCACCAATAACCATCATTTGATTCCTAACGGTTCTGATGCCCTTTCTTCATACCCGTGCTCCGTTGCCAGGAGTATGGCTATTTCATCTTCATGTCTCTTTCATGGCTTGGACTTCAAGTCTAGTCTTCTATTTGTGTAATTGTCAACTCGGGTCATGGCTTCAAACTAATGCTTAGTAGGCCACCTATTCCAAATAGGAAACCTTTATTGTTGCGTTTCTTGTTAAGAGGCTTCAGGGAGGGGCGATAAACGTGCTAGTTCTTGAAATATCACTTGATGTATTTTTGTTAAATAATGAAGCTAGAAAACTAAAAGCACTTTAACAACTGAATAGGGAAAAGCAAAGCCTTGACCTGAACGCTTGCCCACGAATGAAAGGGGGAAGCGATGACAACAACGTTAGCCTGCCCACAAGACGAAAACCCCCTATCCTATGCCAAGCTGGATGGGGAATGGGCAATCTGGTCAGAGATAGCCCACAGGTTTGAGCGTAAAGTGCCGACACAGGATAGAGGGGACATGAAAGAATGACAAACTCAGAAATAGATGATGGTGCACCGAAGACACTATACCTATGGTGTCTATCTCCTCATAGATTACTGCTCATGGGTTTACCTAAAATTGAATCAATGAGTTACCTTACCTTAAATAGGGATAGGGAGCAAAGTTGGACTCTACCCAAGCAATACTAAAAATACACTTCCCTAATTATTGATTTACTTACCTTTCCACTGGGGTTTCCTCTTCTCTCGGAAAGCCCGGGTTCCTTCGAGAAAATCTTCTGCTTCGCGGATGCGGTCGGCCAGTTGCCTTTCCAGTTTTAGTGATTCATCCAGCGGCAAGTTATATCCCCGTATCATAGCTTCTTTCACAGCTCTGGTTTGTAGAGGTCCTGCTTCACATATAAGGTTTGCCCATTGCCTGGCAGTTGACATTAACTGGTCGCGGGGAACAACGATATTTACCAGACCGATGCGATATGCCTCGTGGGCATCAATATGCTGTCCCATCAGTAGTATCTCAGCGGCCTTTGCCCGCGAAATGAACCGTGGTAATCTGCTAATGCCGCCGCCAGCGGGTATGACGCCAACTTTTATCTCTGGTAACCCCAAGCGAGCATTATCGGCAGCAATTCTTATGTCACAGGTTAAAGCTAGCTCCAGCCCACCACCCAGACAATAGCCATGAATGGCCGCAATCATTGGTTTCCATATCTGATCAGCGCGTACCCGCTCGCTCGCGTCTTCTCGGACCTCGCGGGGACCGGGGCGGAAACCTGTAATATCGGCTCCTGCCGAAAAAGCCCTATCGCCGGCGCCCGTAATGATCCCTACCCACAGTTCAGGGTCATCGCGGAAGTCTTTCAATGCCTCATTCAATTCCCGACTCAAATCGGCATTAATTGCATTCAGTACCTGCGGGCGATTAAGGGTGATAATAGCAATTCTTCCATCTTTCCTGTACTCGATTACCATAAAATTCTCCTTTCGTCTGCTCCAGAAACAAATGGTGATGAATCCGGGGCGAAAACGATTTAGATATCCGAGTTAACCTCTATTAACGGCGCATAAGACTCTGGCGACTCTACAACTTTCATAGTATGCGCTCCCGAAGGGCATGTTTCAACACAGCAACCGCATCCCATACATTTTTCTTCGTCGACATAGACCCGTTCTTCGCCATATTCGGGATAATATTTCATCTGGGACGCACCAAACTGGCATCTCTTGTCCACACAAATTCTACACTTGACACACTTTTCCGGGTTCACTACTGCTCGATACCGACTCTTACAATAATATTCTGTCACCGGATATTTACTACCAATTACCATCGGGGTTCTTAAAACCTCACAACAGTCAAAGTGGCAATTACAGAGAACCCCACGGAAATTCTTCGGGTCGTTAGTGCGGGTGCCGATATGCACCACCGGATACTTTGCTGTCTCATTACTGATGAGTTCAAGGGCTTCGTCACGGGTAATCCGCCTACCAGCTCCCCGGTCAATGTTATAAAGAGCTGTTCTACCCATAACCAGGCATAACTCTTCAGGCACTCCACATTTACGTTCCTTATACCTTTTACGGCAGGCGCAATGAAGGAGTGCAAAATCTTCATTCGCCTTGATGAGTTCTCTTATATCCTCCCCTGGTAAGATACCTGGAATGTCTTTAATAGCCCTCCACCTGGGTATTATCCCCGACATGCCTTTTAGCCCTACGGCAATCCTACTGCGTATTCTTTCCTCTCTAGATGGACCTAATTCATTGTCGCTGAATAACCCGATGAGGGCATAATACTCATCTCCCAATGTCAAGTCATATTTCGTATTATTTTGGGTATCCAGCCACTGCCCCATGGTGCGAGGAGGTAGTGGTCCTTTACTAGTAGGATAGAGAAATCCCTTTTCGTACAGTTCACGAACATTCATTTCCGCTGTTTTCTTATCGACATTCAATTTTTTGACAAAACCTTCAGATAGTTCCAATCTGCCCAGTGAAACGTCCCGTTCGGTGTCAGGCAGAGCCAAGACCAGTTTTGCCTGTTCTAAGCTCATTAACCTTTCTAATATCCAGGGAAAATATTTAGAATTTTCAAGACCAGGTTGCACCAGCTTCGCTATCTGGAAGTACTCATGGGCAATTTTCTTCTTCAGCATCTCTAGGGCTTTAGCTATATTTTTATCAGCCATTGACTAACCTCTTTTTTTGACTTTTTATCAGCTAGTAGCGAATACCTGTGTTACGCATGATAAGGACTGTCTCACCTTTGAGATTGCGACATATGGTTTCCGAAATAATGAATACCATTTTACCGACCTGACCATCTCTTTCATAAATGTCACTGATTCTATGGGTGATGCTGAGAATATCGCCAGCTTGAATCGGCTGAAAGAACTCATATTCACCGCCCCCATTAAGACCACGGGAAAACTTGGACCTGATTTCTTTTCCCGTATCGATGGATTCGCCAATTTTAATCGGGAAAAAATATAATGGGTTAAAACCGGGTGGGGCGATAATTGAACGGAAACCATGTTGCTTTGCATACTCTTCATCATAATGCAGAGGGTTTGGATTTCCCATTGCTGCCGCAAAGCGTCGAATAGGTTCCTTTTCAATTTCGACGATCGTTGGCTCGGATTCAATTCCGATGCTTTTTCTCATTTCGTCAGTAATAACCGATTCATTGTTCATCAGACCCCTCTCTATCTCATTCAGGATTTGATGTTTCGCCTGCTATATAACTTACGTAACTAAGGTTATCCAGCACAACGAACCGATGTGCTGAGAACGAGTAACCCATTACCAGTGACGACTCTAAATTTAACTAAATCTAATAATTTCTAACCTAAAGGAGTAACTCTCCCTGGTGACTTGATCCATCGTCCCTGTCCAGCTAACTGGTGGATTTCATCAAGGGCTTTAGCTATCAATTCTCGATGGTAGTTGCTGTCACCAAAAGCGGCGCCCGATGCCCACACTCGTTTGAAATAGAGATGCATATCGTGATCCCAGGTGAAACCTATACCCCCATGCATCTGTATCCCCTCGGCGACTACTTTCTTACATGTATCACCGCAGAAGCTTTTAGCCATGGATACAGCTATGGCTGCATCAGGGTCGTTTTCTTTGATAGCTTCAGATGCCCATTCCATAAGTGACCGAGAGTACTCAAGCCCGATCACCAAATCAGCCGCTCTGTGCTGGAGCGCCTGGAAGCTGCCGATAGGTACACCGAATGCTATCCGCTCTTTCAAGTAGGTGACGGTCATCTCAAACGCCCTCTCGCCTGCCCCTACCATCTCAGCACACAGTGCCGCTGTAGCGTGAAGTGCAATCTGCTTCATGATAGACCATCCCTGATGTAGTTCGCCCAGAATATTCTTGGCTGGTACCGGCACGTTCACAAAGACTACTTCCCACTGCTTCCTTGTTTCATCCATAGTCTTCAGCCCGGTCGATAGTATACCCCATACCTCCTTAGTATCCAGTAAGAAGAGGGTAATTCCTTCTTCCGGGTTTTCAGTGCGCTTGGTACGAGCAGCGATGAGCATATAATTTGCCACCTTGGCATCAGGGACAAACAGCTTGGTGCCGTTAATGACATACTGGCCACCCCTGCGGTCGGCTCTGACATTTATACTATCAGCCCACCAGTCCCCATCTTCCTCCAGCGCAGCAAGTGTGCAAACTACATCACCCCTGGCAATCTTAGGCAGTATTTCATCCTTTTGCTCCTTAGTACCGAAAGCGAGAAGGGGCATGCCAACGAGTAGCAAAGTGGAAAGGAAGGGACTGGGTAGTACCGTTCGTCCCATCTCTTCCAGCAAGATGGTCAGGTCCCTGAAGTTCATCCCCGTGCCCCCATATTCCTCGGGAAACACCAAACCCAGCCATCCCAGTTCCGCCATCTTTTTCCACAACTCCGGAGAAAATCCTGTCTCATCCCCCATCAGTTCTCTGACACGCTTCATCGGGCATTCATTAGCTAAGAAATCCCGGGCCATGGTCTTAAGCATTTCCTGCTGTTCATTGAGGCCATATTCAATTGCCATATCTGGTGCTCCTTTTCCTTAATCTTAATACTGCAATAATCGAATGAACGTTTGGCGGGAACTATCCTCTGCTTCTAGGCAGCCCGAGTATCCTCTCGGCAATAATACCACGGTTGATTTCTGTAGTGCCCGTCTCTATGGTGTTACCCCGGCACCTGAGGAAGGTATAAGTCCAGCTGCCATCGTCCAGTGCCCGTTTATCGCCTTTCATAAATTGAATGTTGGCACCCATGATTTCCGCTACCATGTTCGCCTGGCGTTGGTTTTTCTCACGCGAAAAGATACTGCCTATAGACTGTTCGTTTCCAGTAAGCTGTCGTTTTTGAGACTTAATGCGCATACGTTCACGGCTAACCCTCATAGCCTCGTTCTCGATGGCGAACTGGGCTATTCTTTGCCTGAACAAAGGGTCATCCCATACTATCCTGCCGTGCCGCTTCGTGTTCTTAGCCAGTTCGACCAAATTGTCCACACCTCCCAGGGTCGTCAATTCTATACGCCTTGTTGGTGCAACAAATTGAAGACCGCCACCTCTCTCTGCTTCAAGAGTAGCCATAGCCACATACCAACCTTGGCCTTCTTCGCCTACCATGTTTGCATGGGGAACCCGCATGTTATCAAAAAACGTTTCGCCAAATTCGGCATCACCGGTCATCTGCCTTAACGGCCTTACCTCAAAGCCGGGGCTCTTGCAGTCAAAGACAAAGTAGCTCAGATTACGATGTCTCGGGGCTTTAAGGTCTGTTTTTACAGGCGCCACACCCCAGTCAGCGTATTTCGAGCCGCTGGTCCACACACTTTGTCCATTTACTATCCAGTAATCGCCATCCCTTACGCCAGTCTTCTGAATGTTTGCCAGGTCCGAACCTGCATTGGGTTCAGAGAAGCACTCACACCAGGTTTCCTCACTACTTAATATCTTTGGGATGAAACGTTTCTTTTGCCACTCCTTACCATACCTCAGGAGGGTTGGTATTACGATGAGCGGACCTAAGGTTCCCGCCGGTGCGGGTGCACCTGTACGTGTCAGTTCTTCGTTGATAGCGGCAATCTCCTCTCGAGAGCGTTCGATGCCGCCGTATTCCTTAGGAATACCGAACCCGGTATAACCAGCGTCATAAAGCTTTTTTTGCCACTGTTTACCGAGTTCGTACGCCTCTCTACTGCCTCGCTCCGGTGGCACATATTCAGGTGTACCCCATCCCTTTGGAAGATTTTGCCTCAACCAGGTACGAACTTCTTGCCTTAAATCTCCTAATTTTCCTTTTTCCTCGGTAGCCATATTTACACTCCTTTCATAGTATTATTACCTTGGTCCATTGGTCTCCCCTATATCACAGGTAGGCTTTATCGAATCACTGCCGACACACAATATACAAAACTAGACTTCGATATCAGCCGATGAGCTCAATTGCGGAATATATTCAGGTGGTCTTATTAGTTTCATTTGGCGTGCTTCTGCAGGACAAGTAATAACACAGAGACCACAACCGATACATTCTTCTTCCATAACAAATGCCCGGTTTCCTTCATATCCAGGATAATGTTTTAGCTTTATTGCATCGACTGGACAGCGTGTTATACAGGTTTTACATCCTTTACACTTATCTGGATTCACAAAAGCTATAAAACGGCTCTTGGCGATGCTGAACTGTTGTATTTGTTTCCTGGCTCTAACATTTCGATAGAACGAACCACAACAACAGTTGTGGCAATTACATACCAAGTAAGGCATGGAATTGTAATTACCTACCAGGTGCACGAGCTGATATTTGTCAAATGAATCGAGAAGTTCCAGTACTTCATCGTAAGTGAGTTTCTTCCCTGTACCCCTGTTCAGATTGTACTGTCCGGAACGCCCATGTACGATACAGGTAGTAACAGGTATCGTATCTCTGCACGTCCTGTTTCTGTCAATATTCTTACAGGCACAGGGGAGCAAGACAATCGGATCTGCTCCTTTAAATATTTCCCTGATATCCTCATTCGGCAAAACACCCGGAATACCTTTGATTGACCTCCATCTTGGAATTACGCGCATTCCCTGCCGTATTGTTTTAGTTTGGCCTTGTAATACCTCATTTATCTGTTTCTTTACCGTTTCATCAGATTTAGCAAATGCCATGTCAAAAAAATCATCATTGTCATATTTGGGATTGGATGAGCCGGCGCTGTCGTGTAACGACGCCCAGCTTCGCGTCAAATGCCACCCACTTTTCCCAGGGTAAAGCAGACCTTTTTCAAACATCTCCTGGAAATGTTTGTCCACTGTATCTTGACTCAAATTCAATTTATTAGCTATATTCGCCGGTGAATCCGGTAGTGCATTGAGGATTTTAGCCTGTTCTAGGTTCATAAGCTTTTCGAGGACGTATGGCATGATAATAGAATCAGGTTCTTTTATTTTTACCGCTAGTTCGCGGTATTCGGGGGCAATTTCCTTCTTCAGCATTTTCTCAATATTTTTCTGTGTTCTCTTCATGTTTTCGCTCTCCTATAAAAGTAAAAATATCGTCTTTTAGAACTCAATTTCGTGTGCATCCTGGGCAACCATCACTGGTGCATCAGTTCTAGCTAAAATCTCTTCCGGATTCCAGCCTGGTGCATATTCCATGAGTACTAGACCTTGATTGGCAACTTTTATTACAGCCAGGTCTGTTACTATAAGATTGACGCTTTTTCTACAGGTGACCGGTAATGACAATTCTCGAACTACCTTGGCTTTTCCATCCTTTGAGTTATGAGTCATAGCCACGATCATGCGCTTTGCTCCCCAGGCAAGGTCCATTGATCCACCAATATGTGGCAAACCAGCATCTTCACCCAAGCTGTGTACCGCAAGGTCACCTTTTTCAGAGACCTGGAGACCTCCAAGCACACTAACCAAACGACCTGCTCTTATCATCACGAATGAATTTAAGGTATCGAAAAAAGACATTCCCGGTACATGCTGGAGATATCGCATACCTGCATCAGCTATATCCGGGTCAATCTGTTCTATCATGGTAGCATCATACACAGGTCCATATCCCAGAACACCGTTTTCACTTTGTATAATGACACCTTCAGGTATATACGCGGCGCAAAGTAGTGGAATGCCAATCCCCAGGTTACAGTAATCACCCGGCGCAAGTTCCTTTGCCACCCTCATTGCTATGAGCTCACTTGTCAGTCGGTCTTTCATAGATTCTTCCCTTAGCGGCTTCTATTTCCGCCGTCTCATCCATTTTTTGTTGTTCTCGATAGGCAATACTGGCGCGTATCCATTCCATTCGCCGTTTCTTACTTGCAGTATCGTCATCGGGAATGCGTACAATCCGGTCTATGAATATCCCCGGAGTCACAATAGCATCAGGCTCCAGTTCACCTGGTTCGACAATCTCGAATACCTCGGCAACCGTGTATCGGGAAGCCATGGCGATAATCGGATTGTTGGCACGTGCAGTACCATGGTAAATAAGGTTTCCGAGTTTATCAGCCTTTGCAGCGCTAATTAAGCCTACATCCGGTACAAGCGGCTCCTGAAACACATATTCCATGCCGTTAATAATGCGCTTCTCTTTTCCTTCTTCGATAATCGTACCTGCTCCGATAGGACTATAAATGCCGCCAAGTCGCAAAGCGCCAGCCATAAGCCGCTCAATAAGAATCCCATGGGACATGCTTTCGAATTCCAAAGTGCCTTCCGTAACACGCTTCATAACCTCCTTCATAGCCGGAAGGTCATCTCTAGGTCTGGCACTGAACGCGGAGATTATTTTCCTCGTTCGGGAGAGAATGAGGGACGGGTCTGGAGCTCCTTTTTCTCTGGTAGCATCTGTCTTGGGCACATAATTATTAATACAGACAGTAAGGTCCTTGACGTTCTGATTTAACAACATATGCCACAGGTAGTTAGGTGTACCAGGTCCCCAAAAATTCGCTGCGATACATACTCCGTCACGCAGCACAGACAAAGCCTCAGCAGCCGTTGTGACCTTACCGTTCATTAGAAAGATACCCCATTTGCTTTTTAAATCCGACGAAAGGCATTATGTTCAAACATATGAACTTGGCACTAGTGTACCATGATAGCTTATGGTTCCTCCTGCATACTTTAGAAAATTTCATACTCTTTGATTCTTGTGGTATATTAAATAATTGAAGGCACAAATAGGACAGGTCTTTCTACATGCCGAACTATGCTTGACCTTCAAGTGGGGGGTGCTCTTGACGGAGAGTATCCCCCAATTCATTATTCAACTAGTTATTTTCGTTATTGTGGACGTTAGTTCTCTTGTTTTTCTTCCTCTTTGTTCTTTATTACAAGTAGTGAGTTCATAATCATTTCAATCTGCTTATTCGTGAAATCACTCAGGCTGTAACGCCTGCCTAAAAACCACTTCCTTAACGCCCACTCATGCCCCAGCGAAGCGATATTATGGGCTAGTAATGCTGGATATTTAACCTCAAATTCGCCCCGCCTAACTCCTCTACGGATAAGCTTTTCGAAAAAACCAACGAGTTCAATCCATGTGTCTCGGACGATAGTCCTGTCTTGCTCAGAAAGACTTTGTACATTCCGGTCATAAAAGAGAAAAGCGTCAGATAACTGATCGCTCATTTTCAGGTAATTTATTATGCTTCTCTTCAAAGCTTCGATGATACTCATATCTTTGTTGAGATTCTCATTAAAGGCATTCGTAATACGTTGTGTGTCATCATAGGCTCGCTGACACAGGAAGTGCAGTATGTCATCCTTGGAGCCTACATAGCGATAAATATTACCCGGTGTCATCCCCGACTTAGAAGCAATCTCTCTTACAGTCGTCTTTTCATAGCCCATTTGTGCGAACACCTGAAAAGCAGATTCGACAATGCGCACGCGTTGCTGCCTGATAAGTTTTCTATTTTTACTCAGTGTTCGTACTTTATGAATCGATTTAGTTTTGGTTTTCGTGTTGGCTTTGTTAATTGGAATATGACTCCTTTACTTAGAACAGTAAAGTCAATGAACAATTGTTTAGTGAATTCGCTCATTATAATAACAACCCTTCCCCTATGTGTCAAGTTGTTTTGGGTGTACTTGACAAGTTATTTATGGTGTAATACAATTTGCTACGCAATATACAGCTGTTCATTAAAAAACGAATGATTGTTTACTTCATTAGAAAAGGTGCTAGATGAACTGAAAATCTTGTTCATCAATGCTCTACCTTGACTAAATAAGGATCTATACTGCAAATCTAGGCTCAAATATGAAAAGGAGAGGAAGTAAATGATGAAAAAATGTTTATGGGTTTTACTGGCACTTCTTACTGTGATAGCGATGATTCTCACGTCCTGCGGGACAGAATCTGTGACAGAAGAAAAGGAAAAGGAAGCGACAATTATCAAAGGAATTGTGACGCAAACCAACGAGCCAGAAGTAGTAAAACCAGCAGACACATCACGTGCTGAAAAACCCCAGTATGGAGGGTCAGTCACATTGGCACTGGGGGCTGACATACAAGGATTTGATGAAGCATTTGTAGGCCATTGGATGGCTACTACCCTTCACCTGACAAATGAAGAGCTATTGCAGGGTGATTGGACAAAAGGACCCGCCGGCACTAATGAAGCAAACTTTATCCTCGGTGGTGTCAATGCCATGGGCCTTAAAACAGGCGCTTTGGCAGACAGATGGGAGATACCCCAAAGAGGAAAAATAATCTTCCACATCCGCGAGGGCGTTTACTGGCACAATAAGGCGCCCACCAACGGCAGAGAGTTGACTGTCGATGACGTCGTCTTTTCCATGAAAAGAATGTGCACCTTGTCTACAGCTTATATCGCAAGGGCATATGCTAGTCTAGCCAAGAATGTTGTGATTACAGGTGACGAAGCCGCCCGCACAGTTACTTTAGAGTGCTCACCAAGTTTGTGGATAGACGCATTAACGGTGTTACCCGATCTACTCTCAATTATGCCGCGCGATGCCATCGAGAAATTCGGCGATTTAAATAACTGGCGTAACAGTATCGGCACTGGACCATTCATATTATCTGATTATGTCTCAGGTAGCTCAGCGACCCTGATACGAAACCCTAACTACTGGGAAACAAATCCAATTGGTCCCGGCAAGGGAGACCGGTTACCTTACCTTGGAAGCGCCAAATTCTTGGTTATAACTGATACCTCCACCCGTATGACAGCCTTCCGAATTGCTAAGATTGACGGTACTGCTGCCGAGTACGATGATGCCAAGGAATTTCTTGATAAACCTGATATAAAATCTATGATGTATTTAGTTGATGGATGTGCTGCCTTGGCTATGAGAACAGATAAGCCCGAATCACCATTTTATAAGAAAGAGGTCAGGCAGGCATTAATGCTGGCTACTGACTTCAATAAGATTAGGGACGAATACTACGGTGGTAAGTCATCAATACTTGTCTGGCCAATCACCTACAGTTTGGAGAATGCGGCTGCCTATGTTCCAATGGAGAAATTGCCCGCCAATGTGCAGGAGCTCTTTTCTTATAACCCCACTAAAGCCAGAGGCCTCCTCGCTGCCGCCGGTTACCCCAGCTTAAACATAAGCGTTATCTGTTACAACACAGCCAGCCAGATCGATTACCTTTCTTTTATCAAGACTATGTGGGCTGAAGTCGGCGTTACCCTTACCTTTGATACTAAGGATTATGCCACATGGTATGGCAGGTGTACAAGTAGAAACTATGGCGCTAATGAGATGCTTTATGCTACTTCCTCGGGCTCCTGGCAGAGTTTCGACAACATCAATGGACCGAAGCAATTCAATATGAGCTATATTAATGATCCGCTTATTGCCGAAACAGCTACCAAAATATCAGAATATATTGGCATTGACGACGCCAAAGTAGCCCAATTGCATGCTGATTTAATGCCATATGTTATAGAACAATGCTGGGTGATACCTAAACCAGCCGCATATTCTTACGTTATCTGGTGGCCATGGAGAAAGAACTGGAACGGCGAGCTAAATGTCGGCTTTTATAATTATCCTTCGTACTTGAAATACACGTGGACAGACCAGACTCTCAAGCAACAAATGCTCGGTGGTAAATAATTCATTCACCTCATAAAGTCTACTAGATTATAGGTAGCTCGGAGTCATAACTCCGAGCTACCTATTTTATCTAATTGATAATACTTGACAACATACTTTTAGTGGTACTATAATTCTGCGAAATAAACAGGTGTTCATTATATAATGAACCAACATTCATTAGAACGATGCATTATCAAGATGAGCTTGGGATATTTTCAGAGATTCATCTAAGCTTGAGACAAACATAAACGAAAAGGGGGGATTTTTCTAAAAGGTATTAGTACAACAGACTCGGTATTCCTTGGGAGCTTGATGGTGTGAACTTGGTCGCCAAAGATTCAATGGAGAGATTGACAGAAGTTGCCAGGAACGAAGGGTTGGAATTTGTTCATTGGTCAGGAATGACACGAACAGAAAAAGGATCCCTTAAAATGGATGCCATCTGAAATGCTTACATGGGGCCCTGCTGGGGGAAACCAGAGTTTTGGGGATGGAGAGGACGCCATCGCCCAAGTTAAATAATTGCCATCACCCCTCCCGTGACCGGAGCTCTGGGGGTAATCGGGCTTTGCAGCAGGGTCCTCTTTTAATCATGTGGTAGGCTGACTACATATTGAATTCCTGTACCTGGCATCTTCATAATCTTACGTAGAATGAGGAGGTAACGGAAACGGAAGACATTAAAAGTTCAGCCCGTCTCAAAATTACCGATGTTACTCTACGTGACGGACAGCAATCACTTATCGCCACCAGAATGCGCACCTCTGATATGGAGGAAATCGCCCGAGATATGGGCAAGATTGGCTTTCATTCGGTGGAAGTATGGGGTGGGGCAACCTTCGATGTCGCCCTGCGATTCCTCAATGAAGACCCGTGGGAACGACCCAGGGTGCTGAAAAATTTATTCCCTTCAACCCCTCTACAGATGCTACTCCGAGGCCAGAACTTGGTGGGCTATCGCCACTATGCTGATGATGTTGTCTGTGAATTTGTGAAACAAGCGGTTGAGGTCGGGATAGATATCTTTCGTGTATTCGATGCCCTCAACGATGAACGTAACATCGAAGTGCCTCTCAAAGCTATCAAGGCGAACGGCAAGCATGCCCAACTCTGTGTCTGTTACTCATTAACTGGACCTAAGATGGGCGGATCCATTTATAACCTTGATTATTTTATTAATAAAGCCCGAAATCTAGAAGATATGGGAGCAGACAGCATATGTATTAAAGATATGGCGGGATTGATTGCACCGGATGATGCATATACACTAGTTTCCGCTCTGAAGGATGAGCTAAAAGTCCCGCTCCAGTTTCACACCCATGGCACAAGCGGTATGGGAATGACGAGTTGCTTTAAGGCTGTTGAGGCTGGGGTAGATATCATAGATACTGCACTTGCACCATTCGCACTCCGCTCTGCCGCGCCGGCAGTCGAGCCGATTGTCGCAGTTCTTACAGGAGCAGAGCGTGATACTGGCCTCGATCTGAAACAATTATTGAAACTCGACCAGTATATTGAGGAATGTGTTGCGCCAAAATACCAAGAGTTTATCACTACAAACCGTTTTTCCATAATCGATACTGGTGTGCTGGCACACCAAATACCAGGTGGAATGACATCGAACCTGTTTCTCCAAATAAAACAGATGAATGCACTTGATAGGTTAAACGAGGTACTTGAAGAAGTGCCACGGGTCAGGGCTGAACTTGGATATCCACCGCTCGTGACGCCGACCAGTCAAATGGTCGGTGTACAGGCTCTCTACAACGTCCTCTTCGGACGATACAAGCAGATAACTACCCAGTTGCAGGACTATTGCTACGGACTCTACGGTAAGCCACCTGCCTCAATTGACCCAGACATTCAGCGGATCGTCCTGAAAAGTTATAAGAAAGGGAAAATTCCGATTACCGTCCGACCTGCTGACCTGCTAGAACCAGAAATGGAAAAGGCGCGGGACACAATAAAAGATATCTCTAAGAACATCAAAGACATACTTATTTATGCATTGTATCCTTTGAGTGGTTTGCAATTCTTAAAGAATAAATACAGTGGCCATTAACTTAGTTATGCCTTTCAGGACAGCGATAACTATTCAGCCACTTTTCGATATATCGTTTTTCACTGTAAATTACAGCATTTTATCATTGACATATTTCACAAAATTGATATCATGTGGTTGGAATAAAAATTATCGTAAGAAGAAAAGAAGGAGGTGTATCATGCTTAAAACAAAACTAACCGAAATGCTGAGGATCAAGCACCCCATTATCCAGGCAGGTATGGGACCTTTCAGCAATAACAATCTCTGCGTGGCCTCAGCCAATGCGGGCGTGTTGGGCCTTTTATCCACCAGTGGGCTTTTTAACCGGGAGGTTCAACCCCTTGTTTATGAGGCTTTTGTTAAAAGCGGTGAAGCATCCATGGATGATGACATTCCAACGGTTCTGGAAACGGTGCTAAAGCGCACTTATCGATTGACAAGGGATAAGGGTGGTATTTTCGGTATTAACGTGATGGTATCTGCTGAACTGCTGGAGCTCATACTATGAAGGTTGTAGAGCCACCGGAATCCTTTGTGCTTGAAATAGGGATGGATCTGTATACCTGAAAAACTTCTATAGCGCCATGCTGACGAAAAATCTAGGGAAAGAGGATGCCATATACTGTCAGCATATTGTAGAAAAGACTTATCCTGAAATTATTATTGTTTTATTTTAGATATTGACATATACATAATATGGTGGTAGAATCCGTGAACAGCTGTTCACTAAACCATTATCTAATAAAAGGTAGGCACTATTCTAATCCGGGTACATGCTCATAGTAAAGATGAGGAACTGGTTGAACGCAACCGAAGATTGTGAAGAAGCTGCTCTACGTAGTAGTTAGCTTGGGGGAATATGGCAAGCTAGTCGAAGAGGTTATGCTGAGGTATTAAATCAGTCCTGATAGTGAGCAAGAGTAATGGAAATAGGGTAGTAGTCTTCAAGGATAATGATTAAGATGTCTGGGACAAATCAATAGTCGATGATTAGCACCTGGTATAAAAGGTTTTTGAATAGTCTGAAATTCTTAGTTGACCACGCTGAACAAGCCGTAGAAGAACGAGAAATATTGAGCACTAATTGCAAACCGGGAAGAGGTAGCATTCATTGGGTATATAACGACCCTGAGCGGGTTGTGTTCGAATAAAATCCTAAAAGCGGGAGAGTATATTGCAAGCATATATTATCAGACGGTTCATGCTGATTTTCATCACCCTGTTTCTCGTTACCATCATTGCCTTCCTGTCTGTGCGCTTCATTCCGGGCTCCTTGATAGACTTAATGGTGGCTGACAGGTACCGGGAATCAACTATAAGTAGCGAGGAAATGCTTGCATCCGTCAAGGAGCAACTGGGGCTGGATGTACCAGTCTGGGAGCAGTACGTGCGCTGGCTGGGAGCATGGCCGCAGAAAGATGGCTCCTTTTCCGGTGTCTTAGAGGGTGACCTCGGTAAATCACTTTGGACAGCGCGCATAACACGCGATGAGATACTTCAGCGGGTTCCAATATCCCTGGAACTTGGTATTATAGCCATCATAACCGCGCTCCTGGTAGCTTTTCCCATAGGCATTTACTCAGCGATACGACAGGATACAATGGGCGACTACTTGGGACGGAGCTTTGCCATACTATGCATTGCTGTTCCCGGCTTCTGGCTGGCTACTATGACTTACATCTACCCCGCAAAGTGGTTTAATTGGACACCCGCTGTGATATACTACCCTATCACTGAGAATTTTTGGGCTAACCTGGGACAATTCATAATCCCAGGTGTACTTATGGGCATGGCAATGTCCGGCACTACGATGAGAATGACACGCACCATGATGCTGGAGGTGCTCAGGCAGGACTATATCCGGACCGCCTGGTCAAAGGGTCTGCGCGAAAGGGTAGTCGTCGTCAAGCATGCCCTGAAGAACGCTTTGATTCCAATAGTTACCATCATCGGGCTCCAGTTACCCGTTCTGATCGGGGGCTCGGTTATCATGGAGCAGATATTCGTCTTACCTGGGATGGGTCGGCTTATGCTTGACGCTCTTAGTGCGAGGGATTACCCAGTAGTTTCGGGAGTAAACTTAGTAATGGCCACCGTTATCCTACTGGCTAATTTCCTGGTCGACATGACCTATGCGTGGTTGGATCCCAGGATTCGCTACCGATAGGGGGAGAAATCAGAAAATGGCTGAGGGCATAAAAGAAGTTGACCTTGGTACGTTAGCCAAGGGTAAGAGACTCCCTTTCCTGGTTGACGTGTTGGTAAGGCTCGTCAGAGAGAAACCGCTAGGGACAGTGGGTGCGGTCATAGTCCTGCTGCTGCTTCTTGTTGGCATCTTCGCCGACCTATCATGGCTGGGTCTGCCTAATATAAGCCTGGCCCCTTATGGATACAATGATGTTTGGGTGGGAGCTAAAACGGCTCCTCCATCAGCGCAATTCTGGATGGGAACAGATAATGTGGGACGGGACGAGCTCAGCCGTATCATCTATGGGGCTCGCATCTCCATGTTTGTTGGCCTGGGAGTCAGTACCATCGGAATTATTCTCAATGTGATTATAGGTCTAGTTTCCGGTTTCGTCGGTGGCAAAACCGACCTGATAATTCAGCGATTTGTTGATGCCTGGATGTGCTTCCCCGGTATTTTCATCATATTGACAATAATGGGCATCCTCGGGCCAGGTGTTCTCCAGATGATAATAGTCCTGGGTGTACTGTATGGCATTACCGGCTCAAGGACAATCAGGAGCGCCGTCATTAGCGTTAAGCAGAATGTTTATATTGAGGCGGTCAGGTCAATCGGTTGCCCCGTCTGGAGGATAATGCTCAGGCATATCTTGCCCAATATTATGGCTCCCCTGATTATCATATTCACGGTGAGTATAGGGGGTGCTATCCTCGTCGAATCGCAAATAAGTTTCCTTGGTTATGGTATTCCCCCGCCGTTTCCCAGTTGGGGGGGTATGATCAGTCAGGCACGCCTGGATATGCTCAGTGCTCCATGGCTGGCATTATGGCCTGGCCTAGCCCTGGCGTTTGTTGTTTATGGGATAAATATGTTCGGGGATGCTCTTAGAGACCTGTTAGACCCACGGCTTAGAGGAGGTTTAGGGCGCTACTCGGGGACAAAGAAGAAAATGCCAAAGCAAAAAGCAGCTAAAAAATAATCGATATCGGAGGTAAGATATGTGAGGTATTTTTCTATTTTACAGTTATTAAATAAAAGAAAGGAGCATTTATGAAGAAGAAAATCGGGTGGTTACTATTTAGTCTGTTGTTGATTACAGCGATGGTGCTAACATCCTGTGGTCCACAAATTGTAACCACAACAAAAGGCGAAACTAAAACGATAAAAGGAATCACAACAATTGGTCAAACAGTTAATATCACACCACCGCCGCCACCAGAATCAGTAAAACCACAGTATGGAGGAACATACCGGGTCGCTCTAGCTACGGATATTCTGTATTTTGACGACACGGTAGGGACTAATGTTTATTGCGTAAGCCTTGGCTACACCCAAGAGGAGTTATTAATGGGTGACTGGGCGAAGGGTATAGCCGGCACCGGCGAGGCCGAGTGGATGCTGGTCGGCACTAACCGTCTCGACCAGAAGACAGGTAGTCTGGCGGAAAGCTGGGAGATACCGCAACAGGGGACAATAATCTTCCACATCCGCAAGGGGGTCCACTGGGCTAAATCGAATAGTGATGCGGGTCTTCTGGTCAATGGCCGGGAAGTGACAGTGGACGATGTAGTATTTTCTCTGAATCGGGCATTTACAACCAAAGGGGGTTATTTCATGACGTCTTACCCCGGTCTGGCTAAGGGCGCCGTGGTTACGGGCGATAGCACTGCCTGGACGGTTAAGGTCGAATGCCCCGTGTCGGAGTGGGTCAATTGCATAAACCTGGTACCTGACTTTCTGTATATAGTGCCGCCTGAGGTAGTGAACAAATACGGAAATATGCAGGACTGGAAGAATAGCGTCGGCACCGGCCCATTCATTCTGACCAACTTTGTTTCCAATGGTACCGCGTCCTACATCAGGAACCCGAACTATTGGGGGACGAACCCCGTTGGCCCAGGTAAGGGTGACCAGTTGCCCTACGTGGACGCGGTACAGCAGCTGATTATACCGGACGCCTCCACCCGGGTATCAGCATTTCGCATCGGTAAGATTGATCTTATGGGGGACACAACTGTAAACCGTATCCTTGTCGGAGACATCCTCGATGACGCCACGCTTATGTCTAAGCTAAACGTGAAGAGTTACATATACGATTCGTGCTACACCCTGGCGATGAGGACGGACAAGGCGGAATCACCCTTCAGCAAGAAAGATGTCCGCCAGGCGATAATGCTAGCCCTGAACCTGAATGCGATAAAGAACTACTACAAGGGCTATGCCGAGCTAGTTGTCTGGCCGATAGCACCACCTCCCAAGGAATACGCGGGTCTTTATGTCCCCTTCGAAGAGCTTCCGGCGAATGTCCAGGCACTCTATAAAGGACCCAATGTAGAGGCGGCTAAGGCACTTCTGACAAAAGCCGGCTACCCCACTGGCTTCGATGTCAACCTAATCACTTATAACACACCCGTCTTTATGGATATATCGTCCTCGTTCCAGGCTGATCTGGCGAAGGTCGGCATCAAGTTGACAATTGATGGTAAAGACAATGCCACCTGGACCGGTAGGTACATTTCGAGGAACTACGGTGCCAATGAATTTCTCTGGACCAGTAATGCGGGCATTGGCACCTACACGAGAATGATTAACTTCAGAGGGACCAGCACCTACAATGGAAGCTACATAAATGACCCCGTCGTTGAGACAGCCTACACGGAGATGATGCAGTACGTTGGTATCGACGAAGCGAAGTGTCAGCAAATCGAACATGATCTGATACCGTACCTTCTTGAGCAGGCTTATGTGATACCTGTGCCGGCCGCGTATCTTTATAAATTATGGTGGCCCTGGGTAAAGAACTACAACGGCGAAGGCAGCCTCGGCTACTATAATGTCGGCTATCAAAAATATTTCTGGCTTGACCTCGACCTGCGGAAGGAGATGATTGGGCACTAGTCTGCGGACTAGTTGGATACTCCTTGGGGAGGAGATCGGGATTTAGAGTTCCGATCTCCTCTCTTTTATGGAAGTTTGAACGTCATCTTTTCATACATTTTCTATTGAAGAATTGATTATTGTAGCATGGGTAGGGATGGGTGGTATTTGGACATGGTGGATAGCCAAGTTAGATGCATTCTCCTAATGACAGATATCCTATTAAAGAGTCCCGAGAGATGAAAATGCAGCCTTCACTGGAGCAGGCATTGAGGCACAAGGAGATACTAAAGGTGTAAGTTGATGGATTGATTCTAACTTACGCAATCATAATGACGGATCTTAGATTCGTATTGAGCGTTTAGCCACTTTTCGATATATCGTTTTTCACTGTAAATTACAGCATTTTATCATTGACATATTTCACAAAATTGATATCATGTGGTTGGAATAAAAATTATCGTAAGAAGAAAAGAAGGAGGTGTATCATGCTTAAAACAAAACTAACCGAAATGCTGAGGATCAAGCACCCCATTATCCAGGCAGGTATGGGACCTTTCAGCAATAACAATCTCTGCGTGGCCTCAGCCAATGCGGGCGTGTTGGGCCTTTTATCCACCAGTGGGCTTTTTAACCGGGAGGTTCAACCCCTTGTTTATGAGGCTTTTGTTAAAAGCGGTGAAGCATCCATGGATGATGACATTCCAACGGTTCTGGAAACGGTGCTAAAGCGCACTTATCGATTGACAAGGGATAAGGGTGGTATTTTCGGTATTAACGTGATGGTGTCCGCTGAGCTGCTGGATCGGGCAACCGTTGTTATCGATACAGCGATCAAAGTCGTTAAAGAATACCCTGATATGAAAAAGTATTTCAAGGTTATTTTTACATCTGCGGGTGATCCGGTACCTTGGAAAGAGAAAATCAAGGGGGCGGGATTTACCTGGTTACATGTAGTTCCTTCTGTCAAAGGTGCATTACGATGCAGAAAGGCCGGTGTGGATCTTATCGTTGCTTCCGGTCATGAAGGTGGATTTCATATTGCCTGGGAGCCGGTCCATTCTATGGTTTTGCTGCCGGCTGTTGTAGATGCACTGGCAGGGTCTGGTATTCCCATTGTGGGTGCTGGTGGATTCTGCGATGGAAAAACGCTAGCGGCAGCGCTGGTTCTTGGGGCTGATGGCGCCCAGATGGGTACCCGATTTTTAGCCACCCAGGAAAGCGATTTTCACCCGGTGTGGAAGGAACAGGTGGTGAAAACCGAAGACAGGGGAACTTTGGTAGCCAGAGGTATCGTGGGGCCTGCAAGGTGGTTGAAAACTGAAAATAGCATAAAACACCAGAAGAACACTTTGGTTAAATCACCTGGTGTCTATCTGGACACACCGGATGATGCTAGCACGGTTCCGGCAGAGTTCATCAGGACGGAAAGAGAGGCGATCGAAGCGATTTGCAGGGGTGAAGTTGACAAGGGCCTTATGGCTGGCGGTGAATGTGCACAACGGATACAAGACCTGCCGACCGTTCAGAAACTGGTAGACAGTATTATGCGTGAAGCAGAAGCAATCGTAAAAGGATTTTCAAAGTATTTAGTCAATAACTAATGATGGATTTGGGATTTACCCGGATTATTCAGCTCCGATAACCTTTGGAATCGATGTTATAGACGAGCAGATTGATAAGATTATGCAATCGCTGGTTCTTGAGCCTTCATGGCGTGAGAGGATCATTTTAAAGATAACTACCCTATCCAGGCATGAGCGTGTCATCAAGCGAAGAAGACTGATACAGGAAAAGCTGCGCAGGCTGGGGAAGACATATCTAGATGGAGTGATTGAAGACGGGGAGTACAATGTCCAACGTAAGCTGCTACAGGACAATCTGGATTCCTTGGTAATACCAGAAGCAGACGCAGCTTTGAATGCCGGAGAGATGCTCGAAGCTGTTTATGTAGACCTCGCGGCCAGTCGTTCGATAGTCGGTATCCAGCCCAAACCGCCATTCTATCCTCTATTCGAAGCTTTGAAACAAAGGCCCGGAGCGAAGGTAACACTATTCAATCCCGGAAGTAAGCAGGAAACAGAAGACTCCATCTTGACAATGGAGTCTGAAAATTTCGGTATGGTGGAGACGGGGGAGAGTTGAACTCCCTGAGCGTAAAAAGCCCGGTTTGGCTCGTTCTCAAACTATTGGATCAAATTGTAGCTATGGGAGAAACTGCAGAACAAATTAAGCATACTATCCAGGATACTAATAATAGTCCGTAAGACATGACCGGTTGATGAAATGTTCAATCGACAATAAGAGCAGCGGTTTCCTAATCTGTTGTTTTATGTTTGTGAAGCTAAATACTTTGTTTACTGTATCCTGTTTAAAAGGAAATCCTGATCTCTAATAACCAATAACTATCGGTATGTCATTTGACACCTCAATCTCGTTCACATACAATGAAGGCACAGTGTTAATTGGCATTCTCTCTGATTCACATATCCGTGTACCTGGTACACGCGTTGGCTTGAGTACTCTCACTGCAGAAAAATTGCCTCCCCAAGTGCTTGTCGCATTCAAGGGTGTCGACCTGATTCTACACGCTGGTGATATTTACACTTTGCCTGTACTTGACCGCCTAGAAGAGGTAGCACCGGTCCTCGCTAGTGAAGGTGATGACGACCCCTTTGAGATAGTCAACGATCCTCGTGTTAAGCACGAACAAGTTTTAAAAATCGATGGCAAAACTCTGTGGTTGTCTCACTATGGCCTTTTGGCGGAACAAACAACGAAGGAACTACCAGACATTGTTATCTACGGGCATACTCACCGGAGCGCTCTGGAACGCCATGACGGTTCGCTTTTTCTCAACCCAGGAAGTTGTAACTTTCCCAAGTACGAGCACGCTTTAGGTACAGTTGCTCTTCTTTCCATAAAAAACGGTAGGGTGGACGCGCACATTATCCAGCTTGAAGGAAAAACCAGCGGAAGTATTACCAGCGGTATACCGGGCAGGTTTTAATCAAAGCCATATTAGCTATTCCATCCCATTGTGAAATATTCAAATGTTTATTCACTATGGACTTAAGATCTCATTCTTAAGTTTTCTTAACTACGGAAACAAAAAATCGAGGATTTTGCCAACGTCGTTTGAAGCCGTCCCACTTTGAACAGGAGTTCCTTCTAGGCTTGACTCAAAAATATCAGCATCCTGATGTATCATCCCGATAACCCGAATATCACGCTTATCAAGGTAGTTGGTCAAGCGGGCGGCAATTTTTTTTGAAGTAATCTTATTGAGCACCACCCAGACATCAGCAATATCAATTTGTCCGGCAAGTTCATGGATTTTCTCAGCGACTTCCAGCGAGTCCAGAGACGGCTCGACGACTACTAATACGCAGTCGATACTTGTCTCAACTCCTCGCCCGAAGTGTTCCACCCCGGCTTCCATATCTACCAACGCAACCTCGTCCGGTGCTAAACGGAGTCGTTTCAAAAATGACCGGCTGACAATACCCATCGGACAAGCACAGCCTTCTAATGCCATGAGAATCTTGCCGATATTGATGAAACGGATACCATCCTTCTCAAGCATATACTGTGGCGGGATATCGGTAAGCTGAAGCTCCTTACGGATGAGGTCGACCTGCATTTCCGGAGTTCCGGAACGGATGGCTTCTTCCAGCGCCTCCTCAAGTTTCTTCTTCCCACCCAGTAATCCAATCAATGGTTCTGGCGGTTTCTCAAAGCCGAGCATGCGGAACAAACCTGTATTGGACTCATCTGAATCAACCACTAGCACTCTACGACCGCGCCGTCTCAAGCCATCGGCAAGCAGTCTGACAAGTACACTCTTACCACTACCACCCTTACCACAGACAGCGATTTTATTCACGCTTCATTCCTACCACATCTTCAACCTTCTCGGATGCCTCCGCACAGGAATAATAGGAGCCAACTTCATAAAGGAATGGTATATATTTTCCAGTATATCATTGGCGCCATTCATCGTGCCTGTAACCACCAGGTCAGCAATCCGGTTTATATATTCGTTAAAGGAAGGATAACGTTTTGTGTATCCCACCTTATAAGCATGAACGTAAACATTGTCCTTGCTGTAATCTTCTATGATGTTCTGTTTCAGTTTCCGCTTCAATTCTTCAGAAAATGTTGACGTTTGGGTATAGCGCGCATAAACCCTGAATTGAGGTAAAGGTGCCTCTGTCAGAAACGCATCGATGATAGTATCAAAGGCGTCATCGGCGCCATTTTCCGCGCCTACCGCCACCATATCCGCAATCTTTTCAAGAAATTGAGTATGGTCGAGAAACTTCGCCCTGTAACCCTGCTCGTAGACACTTGAAAATGGTTTCTCTTTGAGTAGTTCTTCCCTGACCAATAGTGGTACATCTTCACGGATAATCTGCTTATAACCTTCAGGCCAGAAAGTTTCAGTGGCAGAGTCTGCGTCTTCAGTATCAGGCATGAAATGCATAGTTCTTCCTCTCCACAATCCCTTCCCCAAATCCGAATATCAAAAACTAAACAATAGCCAAATCAATAAACTGGATTCCTACCTTCGCGGGAATGACATCGGGATATTATGGGCTTCCCTTGACATGGATAACCTGTCCTGTGACAAAGGCGGCATCATCGCTTGCCAGAAACTGTACAACGCCTGCCACTTCTTCAGGTGTACCCATCCGCCTTAATGCAATCTGCGCCGTAGCAAACCGTCGGAAATCATCAATGTACATCCCTTCCTCTTTGGCAATGTTACGCAGCAATTCTGTATCGATATAGTCAGGAGCTAAGGCATTGACCGTGATATTGAAAGGGCCGAGCTCTAGCGCTAGAGCTTTCGTAAAGCCATCAATGGCAGCGTTAGCCGCAGCATAAGCCGTTTGTTTCTTTTCTCCCAGGCTGGCAGGCACCGGCGATGAAATATTAATAATTCTTCCGTATTTCTGCGCTACCATGTATTTCTGAGCAGAGCGGGAGCAGTTAAAACACCCATTGACCTGTACAGAAATCGCAGAATCCCAGTCTTTGTCACTCATTTTATGCAAAGGCATATCCTGTCGGATACCAGCATTATTGACAAGAATATGCACGGCACCCCACTGACGTTCTACTTCAGTGAACATCTGGTCGACATCAGACGAGTTACTCACATCCGCTTTAAATGCCAGTGCTTCGTGACGGGTTTTTCTCAGTTTTTCCGCTAGGTGTTCCGCATAGGCAATCTCCACATCACTGATGACTACCTTAGCACCTTCATCAGCGAGACGGACCGCAATCGCCTTCCCAATGCCACGACCGGCACCGGTAACAACAGCCACTTTATTTTCCAGCTTCACCAGATTTCCCCATTCACCCTGAAGTTTTATAGTTTGTGCATGGTGAATTCGCAGAATCCTTCTTTCGCTGTGGTCGCTGGCTGGTCGATGAGCAAATCCATATTTATTTGCTTCTGAGCGACAGCCAAAGCAGACCGACAGTAGTCCTTGCAGGTCATTAGCTTAGCAAAGTCTTCGCCGACCTTCTCTTGAATCCTCCCGTAGAGAGCACACTTAGGAATACGATATGCGAGCTCGTTTGCATTATTCAGAGTGACAGGCACTTTAAGAAAGTCCTGTGTCGCCAGATAAGCAATCTCAACATATCGCTGAAGTACATGCGGGAAAACGAGAAATTGCTTTCCCTGTCGGTCAACCGCTTCTAGTATCATTTCGATGGTGCGGTCATAATATTCGTCTCCCAGTTGTATAGTCCTTCGCATCCACTTCTCACCCATATCTTTAAAAAATGCTTCCCCGGCTTTCTGTGTTTCCGCTTTGTTTTTACCTTTGACTGCTGTCGACAGGGCATTCGTGACCTTATCCGGGTCGAAGTCTTTACGTACCATCTGTACCATATCTTCATTCAAATCGAATGAATAAGGCTTCGGTGCAATAAATAGCGGATATGGTTGCTTTTTCAATTCTGCAAAATAGTCCTGAGCTACTGCGCCTGGCTTTTCCTGCTTGCTTTTCTTAACGCTTTCGGTTTCGACCTTTTGACGACCCTGCTTCGGTATATCAATTTTTATAGCATCTACTGGGCAGACATCGAGGCACAGGTTACAGACCGTACACTTGTCCCGGCGCGGTGCGCGAAGAACATAGTTGCCATCAATACGCGGGTCCATTTCTTCAAGCCGCTTCTCTTTGGACATCACACGTGTAACATTGAAAACTGCCATTGGACAAGCCTGCAAACATTTCTTACACAGAAATGGAACTTTGCATTTGGTCAGATCAATAGTTATTTTAGGAAATTTTCTTCCCATCGGTAGTGAATATGTCATCTCCATACCTCCGCAACGGCTGGAACACTGGAACGTTCCAGCAGATTAATAGCACCCCTGGGACAACCGGTCTGACAGAGTCCACAACCATAGCATTTGAACAAGTCAATATTGGCTTTTTCGTTTGTAACCTCAAATTTCAAAGCGCCCCACTGACATCTCTGGGCACAGATACCACACCCATTACATTTTTCGTAATCGACCATGGCGACATAGTGACCCTTAATTGGACCAAGACCGAAATCGACAGCGCTTCTTATAGCACCACAGTCCGGGTAATCACACTGACAGAATCCGCCAATATATGGAGCTCCAAAAAGCATCAAAATGTGGACGAAACCACGCCGGTCCATCTCATGGTTCCATTCCTTAGCTTCATCGACATTGACGAATTTGACGCCCCCCTTGTAGCGTTCCGGCCAGCGTTCCCATTTGAGCATGCCGACACCCATGCCCATACAGGTATATTCAAGCTCATTACGTTCATCTATTGCCCGGAGGTCCTTGCGACAAATGCAGGCAATCAATCCAATGGGGGAACACAACTCGAGTACTTCGTCTGCATCTTTCAAAGGGACTACCTGACTACCCTGTCCACCGGCGAGCAATATTTTCCGAATTCTATCGTACTCGGTATAATCATCATTTTCGATTGCATTCAGAAGGTCCATTTGTGACGGACCTCTGCGAGCGCCCGTTTCCAGACCTGCCTCAGCACCTTGAAACCCCTCGCCAGGAGCCCGGAGTTTGTACATATTCCTGGCATAGTTGGTTGGGTTCAGATACCATAAACCATTACCATGTTTAGGGTCACCGAATTGTTCGCATAAATTACACATCTTCTTTTCCTCCTGATTCCGAGATTATAACAGTCTGATGGCTGTTTCATAGCACAACTGTCCGCGTTCAAAAACGCAATTAGCGCACATGCGGCAGTTAAGACAGCGGTTAGCCTCTTCAACCGCCTGCCAGTACGCATATCCCAGATTCACCTCCTTATTTGTTTTTATCGCCTGCCGGGCAGATAGTTTCGGCATGTCCCAGCGGTCGCGGCGCACGAAATAGCTCGGCACCTGTTCCGATTTGATATGTATCACACCATGATTATCTTTCTGAGCTGTAACAGGTTTACCGCTGAGATACTGATCGATGGCAATCGCTGCTTTTCGTCCCGCCGCCATGGAATCGGTTACAGTACGTCCGTTTCCTGCCGCATCACCAGCGGCAAAAATACTTGTAATCCCTGTCTCTCCTGTTTCCGCATTGATATTAATTTCCCCTCGGCGATTGATATTAATATCAGGTAGAACTTCCCGGTCCATCGCCTGCCCGATAGCAACGATAACGGCATCCGTGTCTACTTCAAATTCACTTCCGGTTCCTTCGGCAAGTGCCCAGGAAATGCGACCGTCACTATCCAGAGCGGTCGACGTCACCCTCTTAAATTTAATGCCGCGAACCCACGAACTACCTTTGGTGATAAACTCCTGCGGCGACAGGGCAGCATGAATACGGACACCCTCACCCTCTGCGGCTTCAATCTCCCAGGTAAACGCTGGCATTTGCTCTCGAGACTCCAGACAGGCAGTGTGGACTTCTTGTGCACCATGACGTAAAGCTGTACGGGCACAATCCATTGCCACCGCACCACCCCCAATCACCCAGACCTTGCCTGTAAACGGCCGCAGGAAACCACGTTTTGCCTCTTTAAGATAATCAAGAGCAGTGGTAACTCCAGCCAGATCGGCACCTGGAATTTTCAGATTGACACTTTTCTGATTTCCAATTGCAAACAAAATGGCTCCATATCCTCGCCTCTGGATTGCTTCAAAGCTGACATCCCTACCCACACTTATTCCAGTATGAATCTGGACTCCAAGCGCTTTGATATAATCAATATCTTTCTGGACGGCATCTTTTGAAAGGATAAAATCGGGAATAGCAGAAGTTAAAATACCCCCAGCGACAGGTGCCGCTTCAAAAATGGTAATACCATAGCCTTTCCTTACCAGGTCATGAGCTGCTGTTAAACCGGCAGGACCAGACCCGATAACCGCGACCTTCTCAGCCTTAGTCACAGGCACTGCTTCCGGTTTCTCTACATATCCATGATCAGCGGCAAACTGTTTTAACGCCGCGATAGCAATGGGCATGTCTACTACCTTGCGATTGCAATCTACCTCACAGGGGTGGTGACAGACACGACCGCAGACCGATGGCAAAGGATTGGTTTCTCCGATGATTTCCAGAGATTTACGTGGATTTCCCTGGGCAATGGCAATGACATAGTTGGGGACATCCATATGGAGGGGACAGGAGGCTTCACACGGTGAGTACTTGTCTACTTGAGGCCAACACCGCTCCCGGTGGATGAAAGCAGGTATTTTGGCAAATCGTGCTTCACTATAATAACTCTGGATAATTGCCATTCTCTAAGCCCTCCTCTGAAGGTCTTAACTTATTTCTGCATTGATTATAGCATTCTGTCATAAAAGCGGTGATTGAATTCTATCATTGGTTTCGATGTATTTCAAATAGCACTAAATGGCATATTATCATTTCCCTAACGCCATCGGTTCTAGTACTACAATAACCCTGATATGCGTGACAGTGTAACTCCCATCCAACAACAATACTACGAATCAAACGTGAATACCTGCGGGCGATCATTCTGTTTGTGATCAGTCGCATAAGGAGTTCACTGATAATGAGTAATATACTGAATCGATTGATAAAATGAATTTAAAGAGAGTCATGAAAAGTAAGAGCTTAAAAAGAGATCGGAAGCTCTTGACCTGCCCCCACAAAGGATACAAAGTTCTAAGTTAGAGTTACCAGCTTAGCCTCAGGAACCAGTCAACACGGTTCTGGAAGCCAGGGTTGAAATGGTGGAGACGGGGGAGAGTTGAACTCCCCGTCCAGAAGAAACCGCTCAGAGTCTACTACAAGCTTAGTCGGCTCTTTGTTTCGCCTGCCAGACCTCTGCCGACCGAGTTCCGTCAGGTCAGCCGGGTTTTGCTTACACCACCCATACCGGCGTCAGGGTGGTGGCACCCCAACTTTTCTTCGCCCACTCCCATCCCGTCGGGGAGGGGGTGGGGTGGACGTGTCGCTTAGTTAATTAAGCGGCAACTAATACTGGTTCTTCAGCATTTGTGTTTTGCCACCAGTTTTACGAGGGCGATGGCACCTCAGCTTGCAACTCTGTAGCCAACCTCCCCTGTCGAACCACGCGTCCCCATGTTTATTTATCCCTCTCCCTTGAGGGGAGAGAAGATTGCCTTCATTTGACTTTGATGTTTCTCGTCTTGACGACCCTATCCAGCTTGCGCCGGGTCTCACGAGTGGTGATGGCTTCCCGCTTATCGTAGAGCTTCTTGCCGCGGGCGAGGGCAATTTCAAGTTTGGCGTAGCTACCTTTAATATACAATCGCAGGGGGATAAGTGTAAAGCCCTTCTGCACGGACTGAGAGGTAAATTCGGCGATTTCCTTGCGGTGGAGGAGTAACTTGCGAGGTCGGATGGGGTCATGCCCCATATAGCTGGCTGAATCGTAGCGCGCGATATGCGCATTGTATAGCCACATCTGTTTGCTTTCCGGCTTAATATAAGCATCACCCATACTGACCTTGCCTGCCCGTACCGACTTAATCTCCGAGCCAGTGAGCGCAATGCCAGCTTCCACGGTCTGAATGACGTGGTATTCGTGGTAGGCTTTTCTATTGGTGACAACAACTTTAATAGGCATCGCAGTTAAATGATAACACACCTTATCAGGTGAAATCCCAAATCACAATAATCAAATACCAAACAAATTCCAAACGGCTAGATTCATTCACTTCGTTCAGAATGACAGTGAAAATAGTCCCTCCCTGAGATTGCTTCGTCGCAGCGGCTCCTCGCAAAGACGAATGGACCGATGAGTTGCTAACTGAGGTTTTTACATAACTGGAAAACCGTTGTGTTGTCGGGACGAAGCTCAGGCTTACCAACGATTCTATAACCGTTCTTCTGCCAAAATTTTATAGCCTTGGGGTTGTTTTCCTGTACGGCGGAGCAAATCTTGGTTACGCGGGCATCATTTTTAATTTCCCTCTCAATAAATTGAATGGTCTCTGTTCCAATCCCCTGCTTGCGAAAGGGAGTAGCAATCATTATCAGGCTTAGGAACGCTATGTCCGGTTTTCCTTCAAAACCAAGGGGGATGAAATCAACCACTCCCAACAAATGTCCATCGGTATGATAAATACCGCAGAAACAGCCGCCCTCGTGTTGAGAGGTCTCCATGTCCTTCATCACCATCTCCAGAGATGCCTTCGGCTCAGAACCCAAAGCCAGGAAATCTTCACACCGAAGGTATACCCAGAGTATAGCTTCCTTATCGTTTGCCGTAACAGTTCGTAGTATTAGAGAATTGCCTTGAATAAATACGGTTGTCATGTGAGAATAATATCACATTAATGAAAACGGTCGGTGTATTTCGACCGATCGTCCTGATAATCTTTTCTAAGGCCTGTAGAACCGGGTAAAGAGCAATATGAACAATACCATCACAAACGTGACGAGAGCAATAAACAGATTTGGATTGACTGGCTTACCTCTTTTACGCGCCTGAATTGCTCTCCTGGTGACAATAAGCAGGACAATAAGGCTAATGGCGAAAACGATAAGGACAATAAGCCATGGTAGTTCCATAGACAGTCAATACGTCGTGTACTGAAATGAATTTCCGATTATAACGACTCCGCTACCAGTTCCACGATTTCTTTTACTTCTAGGACGCTTCCCTTGTCCATCGTCGTGACGCTATCCTCGAAGTTTGCCATGCAGTAAGGGCAAGCCGCCGCCAGGATATTCGCCTTCGCTTCAATTGCCTGGTCGATACGCATATCGGAGAAGCGTTCGCCCTTCTTGGTTTCCGCCCAGATTCTACCGCCGCCACCACCACAGCATAAACCATTCTCGCGGTTGTTGTACATCTCCACCAGCTGAATGCCGGGGATGCTCTTCAGAACGAAGCGAGGCTCATCGTAGATTTTGTTATGACGTCCCAGATAGCAGGAGTCGTGAAGCGTGACGACCTTCTTGATTTCCTTCGTCGGTTTAATCTTACCGTCCTTGATAAGCTGAGCAAGGAACTGTGCCGAATGCAGGACCTCGAACTGACCGCCGAGTTCTTTGTACTCGTTCTTCAGGGTATGGTAGCAATGCGGTGATGACACGACGATTTTCTGCACACCCGCCTTATTGAAGCTATCTATATTAGCCTTGACCAAGCTCTTAAATGTTTCTTCAGCGCCTGCCTTGCGGATGCTCTCACCGCAGCAGTTCTGCTCATTCCCCAGAATACCGAAGGTGATGCCAGCCTTCTCCATTATCTTGGCAGTCGCCTTCGCCACACGGATAAGTTTGGGGTCGTAGGCATTATAACAACAGGCGAAGTAGAGCACTTCCATGCCCTTGGTAAATGGTTTAACGCCGGCACTGCTCGCCCAGTCGGTCCTCTTGTTACGGTCTTCGCCCTGGGGATTGCCCACGCCGGAGATGTTCTTCTGCGTGAAACGGATAGAGTCGGGAACACCGGCGATGCCCATTTCAACGATTGCCCGTCGGTATGAACGCCAGACATCGATGATTTCGACACCACGCGGGCAGCGCTCGACACACCATTTGCAGGTGACACAAAGCCACATATCCTCGCTCTCAAAATCGATGAGACCGAGCTGTGCCTGGTGCATTGATTTCCGCACCATGAAGCTCCTTACTAGGTTCCACGGACAGGTTGCCGTGCAGGTGCCACACTGGTAGCAGAGCTTGCAGATTTCGCCGCCCTCTTCTTTAATAATATCGATTGCATCCTGATATGGTGCTACTGCTGCTTGTGCCATCGTGACTTCCCTCTCTTTGCTATTCTAATCCCGCCCTCTAGATCAATCCCTTTGCCTTTAAAATGGGTACAGGGCTATTGATGTGCTTTTTTAGCCAGACATTGTATTGTTTCGGTTCTGCACCGAGTGCCAGTCCCGTTAATTCACTGAAATGGATGATGGGCACTTTCGTCTTCGGCTGGCGTGTATCCAAGTTCGCCATGCAGAGTGGACAAGCTGTGACAATTGCCTGTGCTCCTGCATCCAGAGCCGCCTGACAGATGTCATCCACCAGCTTTTGTACGATATCAACGCGCCCGAGTAACAGACTGCCGCCACAACACTCGACTTTGTGGGTGTATTCTACCGGTTCCGCGCCAAGTGCGGCGAGTAAATTATCCATCAGCATCGGTTGTTCTGGATTATCGAACTGTGTAACATCGGGTGGGCGCACCAGATAACAACCGTAATATGCAGCGAGCTTTAATCCCTTAAGTGGTTTCTTTACACGTTTCTTGACTTCCTCCAGTCCCACTTCCCTAGCGAAAACTTCCAGCAGGTGCTTGACCTCGACATCGCCTTTGTACGGCATCTCGATAAGCTCCTCAATCTTCTGCCGGAGAACGTCATTCTTTTTGAGGTCATGGTTGGTCTGCTTGAAGCGAAGGTAGCAGGCGGCGCAGGCGACTGCAACATTTAAGCCTGCTTTCTCCGCAATCGCCAGGTTCCGTGCCGGCAGTGCCAGCGAAAGCTCGTAGTTGGTGCAGTGCCCGGAGGAGGCGCCACAGCAGTTCCAATCGTGCAGTTCCACCAGTTCTACGTCCAGCTTTTTAGCGGTGACGTGCATCGATAAATCGTATTCCTTCGCTGTGGACTCCAGCGAACACCCGGGATAGTAGCCGTACTTTATTTTTGCCATAGTCTATCCTGTCTTACTGGATAATTGAAAGATGCGTTTGATTTGTGCTTTCCCCTTGACTTTAGGTGGTAGTATCGCCAGCTTGCCGCGCATAAACATTTTAACGCCCAGCACTGCATCTCTCATCAGACCCTTCAACCTTAAGATGTTACCGCTGAAAATCGTGTATACGAGAATCAATCCCAGCTCATATACCTTACCGAACATCTTCACCATGTTGAGGAAGGTCGCATGGAACAGCGGCAATTTGGTGGTGCCTTTCCTGCCTTCTTTCAGAGCAATCTCTCGCAGGACATCCATGACCAGCACAATCTCGATTTCATTGGGACAACGAGTGGCGCAGGTCTCGCAACTGAGGCAAATCCAGAAGGTGTTACTATCCAGCACCCGGTCTTTCAACCCAAGTTGCACCATCCGCAGGAGTTGATGAGGCGGATAGTCCATCTGATAGGCGCCCGGGCACCCGGAGCTACAGGCGATGCACTGGTAACACCGCTCCAGGTGGGAATGGCTCCTTTCCATCACTTCTTTAGTGAAGGCGGGGTCGCACTTCTCTTTCCCTTTTTCCGTTACAAGTTGTACCGTCATTTCTCACCAATCCACTCGAATTCTTTCTCGCGGAAGGCAGAGGCGGGGAGTGGTTCTTCCACATTGCGTCCCGGCACATAGCCGAAGATTTCCTGGGCTTCCGAGCCGATGAGTTGGAAGAGCTTGAGCAGGGGAATATCATTAGGGCAGGCTTCTTCGCAGGCACCGCAGCCCACGCATGAGTTGCCCATGTGATTCATTCTCGTCAGGTGGAAAAGGAGGGTATCGGCAGGCATGCGGATGCCGCCCTTCTTCTCTGCCTGTCGTAGGTATTTATCCGATTCTAGTTCGAAGGTTGGGGAGATGAAGACGCATTCGCGACAGTAGCAGACGGGGCAAGCCTGTCGGCAGTTCTGGCATTTGATGCATGAAGCAAATGCCTTGGTGAGTTTTTCAATGCCGCCAATTTCCTCTTTCGTCTTAGCAAAGAACTTTTTCCGTCGCTCTTTTACGTCTGCCGCTAGTTTAGTAAGCGCCGCCTGGCGTTTCTTTGCGATGTCACTATCTGTATCGATGCTAAAGCCAAGGGTCTTTAGGGCGCCTTCACCTTGTGCCGTATCTGCCTGGAGGATTACTTTACCCGGCTCAAGCCCAATCATGCCGATAGTAATATCGGCAGTCAGCGGGTAAGGATATTCGCAAATCTGACAGCCGGCTCTGAGCATAGCATCATCCGCCCACTTAAAGCCCGCTTTTACAAAATCATCTGAAGTCTTCTTCTCAGAGACGAATTTAGGATAATTTGCTACGGAATATGCGCCGGGACAGTCAATCCCGATGAAGATGAGGTTGTCCGGTTGCACCTGCTTCAGCTTAATCAGTTCTACCACGGCTCTCATCTCACACGGGCGGATGACGACTGCTGTCTTGCGGTCGGATGGTGTCAGGCGGGTCATTGCCTGGAGGATTTTCGCCGAGTTCACAGGCATCACCGGCGCATAAACATCAGCCTTATCCAAATTGGTAGGATCGCTGATGAGCGCCTGCACTACATTAGTACCTGCTGGGTGTGCCAGTGGCACCAGCATTGCCTCAACCACTTTCTTGGCGAAAAGTTCCTTCAGAAAGCCATTGATGGCTTGCCGCAGTTTACCGTCCTTGACTTCCAGTGTTGCACTCTTTGTCATTGTCGTCTCCTATACCGTCCAATCGCTTGCCATCGGACTGGGTCCCTGCTTGCGAGTTTCCTCGGTAATTTGCCGGATAAATCTGGCAAACTCCGGACCTTCACTGGCGCTAATCCAGCGTAACCAGATGCGGTTTTCATCCAGTCCTAGCGATTTAAAGATTTGTTTCAGCATAGCAATCTTGCGGCGGGCTTTATAGTTACCAGAAACGTAGTGGCAGTCTCCCGGATGACAGCCTCCTACCATGACTGCATCTGCGCCGGAGAGAAGTGCCTTAAGTACATACATAGGGTCGACGGTGCCACTGCACATGACACGAATAGGATGCATATTAGGTGGGTATTGTGCGCGCGTCGTCCCCGCAAGGTCGGCGGCGGATGCCGTGCACCAGTTGCACAGGAAACCGATAATCTTGGGTTCGAACTGTTCCTTCTTTTCAGCCATACCTGATACTCCTTTGTTTCAAGCGGTAACTATAAACCAATCTCAATCATGGAGAAGACCTGTTTTTCTTTCTGCCCTCGTAATTTGGCGGCATCGTTCGGGCAGACGGAAACGCACATACCACAACCTTGACAGAGCGTTTCTTCGACAACCGCATAATGCTCTTCTTCATTCAGACTGCGGGCATCGAAGGGACACGCTTCCACGCATAGCCCACAGCAACTGCACCGCCGCTTATCAACCTCGGAGATAATTCTGCCCGATGTCAACTGTTCGCGGGAGAGAACATTGGCGGCGCGCTGTGCGGCGGCTTGAGCCTCTATAATTTTCTCTGAGAGGCTTCGGGGAGCGTTTGCCAGTCCGGTAATAAACACGCCATCCAGAATAACATCCACGGGGCGGAATTTGGTGTCAATCTCTTTGAAGAAGCCATCCTCGGTCAGTGGTATCGCCAGCATTTTGGCGATGGCGGCATTGCTTTCGTTGGCGATATAACCTGTACTGAGTACGAGCAGGTCGGTATCGATTGCTAATTTGCCGGGGAGGCCGGGGTCAGGCCATTCAACGGTAAGTGTTTTTTCACCAATAGTAACCTTCGGCTCTGATTCAGGCTCATAGCGGTGAAAAAGAACGCCCGCCTCTCTGGCTTGGGTGTAGTATTGCTCTTTGAAACCGTATGCTATAATATCCCGGTTCAGTACGAAAACCTGTGTCTCTGGACTTTGTTTTTTAATTTGTAGAGCGTTGCTGATAGCTTCGGAACAGCAGGTGCGATTGCAGTACGGGTGGGTATCGTTACGCGAACCGACACACTGAATCATTACGACAGTGGTGGGTTTGCCCAGCTTACCTTCTCCCAGCCGCTTCTGCAATTCATGCTGGGTGATAACACGTACATCCTTGCCATACGAATATTCTGCTGGCTGATAGTCGGATGCACCGGTGGCGATGATAACGGCGCCGTGCTGAATCTGCTCGACTTTATCGCCTGACTTTATCTGTGACTTGAAATGCCCGATATGTCCACTGATACCAGTCAGTTCGCCATTGAGCAGGGCTTTAATTTTAGGATTGCTCTTTACTTTATCAATAATACTCTTAGCTAATTTCTGCGGGTCGTCAGGGTTAAGGTCATAATAAAGATTGCGAGTGTGTCCCCCGAGTTCACCCGTCTTTTCTACAAGTGTGATATCGAACCCTTGGTCGGCGAGGCTAAGTGCGGCAGTCATACCGGAGATGCCGCCTCCCACAACCAGACAATTGTGGGTCATGTCTGCAATCGGTACCTCTAACGGCGCCTGTGTACTTAACCGCTCCGCTGCCATTGCCAGCAGGTTCTGGGCTTTCCGTGTCGCGAGGGTTGGATTATCCTTGTGCACCCAGGCAAGCTGTTCCCGGAAGTTGACCAGTTGCCATTGTGAGGCATCGATACCGACTTCTGCCAGCGCATTTGAGAATAGTCGCTGATAGCGATATGGAGCACAAGCCGCGAAGATAATCCGGTTAGCACCTGAGCTAGCGACTGCTTTCTTGACCTTATCCAGTGTTTCGGGAAGGCAGAGGAAACCGACATCCTCAACCGAGGTGACGTTCGGTAGCTTCTTAACAAATTCTTTCGTCTTTTCTATATCAACGATTGAACTAACTTCCTTACCACATTGACAGATATAGACCGCGATTTTTACATTCTCGTCCTTAACAGCCTCATGCTTGTGAGTTACTTTCTTTTCCCCGGCTGGTTTCTGCAATTTGGCGAGAATGCCGGCAGCTTCACTGGCGGCGGCGCTGGATTTGATAACTGTTTCTGCAATATCGGATGGTCCTGAGGCAGAACCGCCCACGAAAATGCCGGGCTTGCTGGTGCGGGAGATGTAAAATCCCGGTGTATCAATAAAGCCCCACTTGTTGGTATTGACGTTCATAATCTTGCTCAGTTCCGTGAGTTCGGGAGAAGGGCACTGAGCAACGGAAAGCACTGCCATGTCATATTCGGCGCTGATAGATTTACCAGCCTCATCACGGGCGAGCAGGAACAGGTTCTTTGTCTTCGGGTTCTCTCTGATGCGGGAAACGCGACTGCGTGCAAATTTAACGCCCTTTTCTTTTGCCTGCAGATGGTAACGGTAATAATCCTTCCCGAAGGCACGGATATCCATGTAGTAAATGGTGACCTCTGCATCGGGATATCGCTCTCGGAGTAAAATGCTTTCCTTCAGTGCATACATACAGCAGGCTTCCGAGCAATAATTCCGGTCCATATCTCTTGAACCGACGCACTGAAGGATGGCAATTTTCTTCGGGGGTTTATTATCAGATGGGCGAAGAAGCTCGCCGTGTGTTGGTCCCGCGTCGGCGAGTAATCGCTCCAACTGAATATTCGTTAGTACATTAGCATAATAGCCATAGCCGTACTGCCCCATCTGGTTGGCTGGCAGTTCGGTGGCGCCGGCAGACAGTATTACCGCCCCAACTGACAATTCCTTTGTTTCATCCTTTTTATTGAGAACAACTGCTTTCGTAGGGCAGATTTCCACGCACTTGCCGCATTTGGTGCAATGCTCCTGGTCGATGGTGTAAACATTTGGGATTGCCTGCGGGTTGCGGACATAAATGGCTTTCCGTTTCTGCAAACCACGATTAAATTCATCGCCAAACTCCACCGGGCAAACCTGGGCACAGAGGTCGCAAGCGGTGCACCGCTCTTCGATCACCCAGCGTGATTTGATGTTGAGAGTCGCTTTAAAATCGCCCTCTTTCCCGGACAGCTTGCTGACCCGTGAGTTGGGAATAAGCTCAATATTGGGATGCATCAGGTCGCGGCGCAGGCAAACCTGCGAACATTCATCGCGGGAAAACACAGGCAGAAGTTTGCATAGTTCGCACTGATTATCAGGGAACCATGTTTCAAGTTGGAGGAGGGCGCCGCCGATAGCCGGATTGCGGTCGGTGAGATAGACCTTGTACCCGGACTCAGCGAGGTCAAGGGCTGACCTGATGCCACCCACCCCGGCACCGATGACTAAAACTGCACCATTTTTCTCTTGCATCACAGGCTCCTATCTGGCCAGACCGGCATACTCCTTGGTTGCCTCATCAATCACATCAATCAGTTGTTTTTGTCCGAAATTCTTGAGTTGCATTGCTTTTGAAGGGCAGGTCGCTGCGCAGGCACCGCATCCTTTACAGATAGCCTCGTTTACTACAGCCACCTTCCGTTTCGGGTCAATTTCCACGGCGCTGTACTGGCAGATGGACTGGCAGTATCCGCAACCCGCGCAGACCTCTTCGTCCACTTGGGCGGTAGCGGCTTCCATCTCCACTTTACCTTTACTGATAAGCGCCAGCGCGCGGGCAGCGGCACCAGTTGCCTGAGCTACCGTGTCCGAAATATCCTTGGGACCCTGACAGCACCCGACAGCAAAGACACCATCCAGCATCGTGCCGACAGGGTCGAGTTTGGGATGACGCTCCAGGAAGAAACCATCGGCGCTCCGCCCCAGTAGGAAAGTACGCGCTATTTCTTCCATATCTTTCTGTGGTTTCATAGCGACACTCAGAACGACCATGTCAACCGGAACTCGTATCATTGTGCCCAGCAGGGTATCTTCACAGACTACTATTAATTTGCCCTTCTCTTCATCCGACTGGGGGATGTTGGTAACCTGTCCGATTTTACCCCGGATAAAATTCACACCTTCATCTGAAGCGGATTTGTAAAACTCTTCATGACCTTTGCCGAAACAGCGCATATCGATATACATCTGGTAAACATTCGTATCAGGTCCCAGTAGCTTTTTCAATAGACGACTGTATTTCAAGCTGTACATGCAGCAAACGCGACTGCAATACTGATAATAATTCTGGTCGCGGCTTCCCACGCAATGGGCAATCGCTACGGCTTTCGGAGCTGTCCCGTTCTTTAATACGACCTTGCCACCCGTAGGCCCATCAGGACTGAGCATCCGTTCGAATTCGGGGCTGGTGATGACATTTTCCAGTTTCCCATAGCTCAGCTGAGTGATAGGGGTAGGGTCAAACGTGTCATAGCCGGTGGAGACAATACAGGCGCCGATTAGCGGACTAACGTTTTCCTCTTTCTGGTTGAAATCAATGGCTTTGGTGGGGCAGACATCCGCGCAAACATGACAAGTACCGTCGAGGAAGAATTTACAGGTCTTACGGTCGATAACCGGGATTTTGGGAATGGCTTTAGCGAAGGGGATATAAATTGCCTTCCGTTTGCTCATTCCACGTTCGAACTCGCTGGGGACTTCTACAGGGCATTTTGCCCAACATTCGCCACAACCGTTGCATTTCGATTCGTCCACCGAACGAGGATTTTTCTTGATATTGACTTTGAAATTGCCAATGTAGCCGGAAACTTCGGTAATCTCACTATTCGTATAAAGTTCGATATTCTTGTTTGCCTGTATTGCTTCCATTTGCGGAATCAACAAATCACTGGTGGGGTCAAGGGTGGGGAAGGTCTTACCCAGTTGTGCCATCCGCCCGCCGATGCTTGGCTCTTTCTCGACCAGATAGACTTTATTGCCCGCTCCGGCAATCTCGAGCGCGGTCTGGATACCGGCAATTCCCGCACCGACGATAAGCGTGTTGGGAGTAACGGGCGCCCATTTGGTCTCCAGCGGATTGCGGTAGAGGACGCGGCGCACCCCGGCGGCAATGAGCGCCATCGCTTTCTCGGTAGCATTCTCTCGTTCGTGACTATGCACCCAGGAACAAAGCTCGCGGATGGTTGCCATTTCACAGAGATGAGGATTCAGGCCGGCTTCGGCACAGGCTTCACGGAAAGTGCGCAGGTGGAGTGTGGGGGAACAGGAACAAACGAGCACACCATTCACTCCGAGTTCCTTAATGTCGTTTTTAATCATATCCTGTCCCGGGTCGGAGCACATAAACTGGTATTCCCGTGACACGATCACATTTGGCAGTGTGGCTGCATATGCGGCTGCCTTCTTTACATCCAGGTAACCGGCAATGTTCGACCCGCAATGGCAGATATAGACGCCTATTTTCCTTTTCATAGTATCCCTGCCCTAACTAACATCTTTGCCCACTTTAACGCCCGTCTTTTCTTTTTGGTGGGACTTCTCAATCTGTGTAACCAGAGCGATGGCTTTCGCCGCCGCACCAATCGACTGGGAAACCGTATCCGGTATATCTTTGGGTCCCTGACAGCACCCTGCCATATAAATACCGTCTGTAAAGGTGCCCATGATATCCAGCTTATAATGCTTTTCCTTGAAGAAACCGTCTTTATCCTGCTGCAGACCGAAAATACCGGCGACCCCCTGTGCATCCTTGCGCGGTTCAACCGCGACACTCAGAATAACCATATCTACGGGAATGCGTGCCATCTGTCCGAGGAGCGTATCTTCGACACTTACGACCAGCTTACCCTTCTCCTCTTCTGTTCGGGCAATATCGGTAATTTGCACTGCTTTACCCCGGACAAAGTTAACACCTTCATCGGAGATACGTTTGTAGAACTCCTCATAACCCTTGCCGAAACAGCGCATATCGATGTACATCTGGTAAACGGCAGCGCCGGTCTTTTCACGGATAAGATGAGCGTGCTTCAAGCCATACATGCAGCATATCCGCGAGCAGTACTCATGGTAGTTCTCGTCGCGGCTGCCGATGCAATGGAGAATTGCCGCGCTCTTCGGGGTAGTGCCGTCCCTCAGTTGAATATGACCTTCCGTGGGACCGGTGGAGCTGACCATACGCTCGAATTCAAGGCTGGTATAAACATTGGGGAAGCGCCCGTACCCGAACTGTGTCATAGGAGTGGGGTCGAGCAAGTCATAACCGGTGGTGACGATTATCGAGGCTACATCGACCACCATGTCCTCATCTTTCATTTCGTGGTGGACTGCTTTGCGTTCACAGACTGCTACGCAAGCCCAACAGTCCGAACAGACACTGCAGTTGAGACAGCGCTTGGCTTCTTCCACGGCAACTTGCTCATCGAAGCCAAGTTCTACTTCGGTAAAGCCTTTGCGCTCAGCGGGTGGAAGAGCGGGCATCTTTGCCCGGGGTTTCTTTTGTACGCCTTGTTTATTGATATCCTTAACCCGCTCTCTGGGTTCAGGGCGTCCTTCTTTAAGGTCGACACCGCGGAGATAGCGGTCAATGGATGTCGCGGCTTCTTTACCCTGGGCAACTACATGAATTACATCAGCGGGTCCGGTTGTTACATCACCACCGGCGAAAACCCCCTTGATATTTGTCTGGAAAGTCACTCCATCTACCTGGAGTGTACCGCCTCGGGTGTATTCTAGCTTATCCGGCAGTTTGCTCTTATCTACTGCCTGCCCGATTGCCATGATGACATTGTCCACGCCCATGATATATTCACTGCCTTCAATCGGGATGGGGCGTCGTCGTCCGCTGGCATCCGGTTCGCCGAGCTGCATTTTAATATTTTGAATGCCGGTGATGCGGCCATTTTCAACGATAATCTTGGTAGGCGCCGCTAACGGAATTAATTTAATACCTTCGTGCTCGACTTCTTCAACCTCTTCTACAGCGGCGGGCATTTCCGCGCGGGAACGGCGGTAGACAATGGACACTTCTTTAGCGCCGAGGCGGAGGGCGACACGTGCGGCATCCATTGCCGAGTTACCGCCGCCAATCACGGCGATTCTCTGTCCGATAGCGACTTTTTCGCCGCCGTTGGCGCGTCTCAAGAAGGATAGGGCGTCCAGTACCCCTTCATTTTCCTCGCCGGGAATATTCATCTTAGTGCCAGCGCCGGCACCTGTAGCGAGGTAGACAGCCTGATATCCTTGATTAAAAAGGTCATCTAATTTATTAACCGGTGTATTGAGCTTAATCTCTACACCTAGTTCCTGTACATAACCAATTTCGCTATCGACAATTTTCTTGGGCAGGCGGTATTCAGGAATGCCGTAGCGTAGCAAACCGCCTACTGCGGGTGCGGCTTCAAAGACTGTCACCGGATAACCGAGTCGAATGAGGTCGTAGGCGCACGCGATACCTGATGGTCCGGAACCTATAACAGCCACTTTCTGTTCTTTGGTAATAGGTAGTGGTTGTGCCTTTGGTCGACCATTTTTCAGCTCCCAATCAGCCATGAAGCGCTTCAGAAAACGGATAGAGATTGCTTCATCAACTTTACCACGTTCGCATTCAGCCTCACAGGGATGGGTACAAACCCGTCCACAGACACCGGCAAACGGCATCGTGCGTCTCAGCACTTCCAGGGCTTCCTTGAATTTACCCTGACCTATCATGGTTACATAGCCGCAGGCGTTCACACCCGCCGGACAGGTGGCGCGACATGGAGGTAAACCACGCTTATCGATGGTAAAAACATTGGGGACTGCCTGAGGGAAAGGTCGGTAAGCCGCTTTTCTTGGTGCCATCCCCAGTTGCCATTCACTCGGAACGGTGACGGGACAGACCTTGTCGCACTCACCGCAGGCAGTACAATTGTCAGAATCAATATATTTCGACTTCTTATGGATAGTGGCTTGAAAATTACCCGCATAACCGGTTATTTTAGTGACTTCGGCACAGGTTATCAGTTCGATGTTCTTATGGGAACCCACCTGGCTCATCTTGGGCGTTCCGATGCAGGAAGCGCAGTCCATAGTGGGGAAAGTCTTATCCAACTGCATCATACGCCCACCCACTGTGGGGAGTGTTTCAACTAGATAGACGTGGTGCTCTGAGTCAGCGACTTCCAGGGCGGCTTGCATCCCGGCTATCCCGGCACCTACTATCAGCACTGCGGGTTTATTCAACACTTCTTGAGGTACAGATTTCTTAGCCACGGTGGGACCTCCTCGCGGTGCTACAAACAGCAAACATCGGCAGTATTGTAGCTGAAATTTGTCCTGTATGCAATGTTTAGTGGATAAAGGAAGAAACAGGGTGAATAATAGAATGTAGGTAGACTATTGAAGATAGAAAATACCTTGATGTACCAGCTTATCACTGCCCGTTTAGCTTTAAATACCATTAGCTTCCCGCATAATATTACTCAAACCGCAAACGGGTGAAAATCTACCCCTTCCTATACTCTCCCCCTCGCTCCTATATTACTTTAAATTGAGGCAAGCTTGCCAGTCAAGTTGCAGGCACCGGAATAAGCCTTTTGGCGTAATAGTCTTTTTTCTTAAAGCATTTAATACCTAGCAAGCTCATACACCATTACTCTTTCAAGTAACGGTCAAAGAAATCAGCTATCATCAAGGTCATTTCTTGCTCGCTGGGAGAGATGATGGCGGTGATGGGCACGGGATGAAAACCGTGTCCAGCGTTCTTTACAATCACCAGGGAAGCCGGCACATTTGCCTCCTTTAGTTTCCGGAAAAGGATTTCTGATTGTTCCTGGGGAACAACTGTATCCTGGTCGCCATGGAGAATCAAAAAAGGTGGGTCGTCACTTGTGATGTAGGTGACCGGGCTAACTCTCTTAATGTCATCCGAATTAAAATTATAAGTGCCAAAGATGTTGTGTAGCCACTGGGCAGCCGTTGATTCAAACATTGTCACAAGGTCTGCAGGTCCAAAAAGGTCGACCACCGCTTGTACCCGGCTGGACTGGTCAGAATAACCGCCGTTGCCTTCCAGATTGGAGCTTTCATCACTGGTGCCAAGCAGGGTGACGAGATGCCCGCCGGCGCTCCCTCCGATGACACCGATACGGTGGGTATCGATGCCGTAGTCTGCCGCTTTAGCCCGAAGATATCTGACGGCGCATTTCACGTCGCCTATCTGGTCGATGACTTTGAACTCTGGGGCAAGGCGGTAGTTGATAGACGCGACCAGGTAACCTCTGGATGCGAGCTCGGGAATAAACTGGACTCCAGCACCCGACCCTTTATCACCGGAAGTCCATCCACCGCCATGAACATAGATTATTGCAGGTACCATGCCCGTGGCAGTTCTGGGATAGTGGATATCCATCAGCAATGCCGTGTCGTTAATAGTAGCGTAGGTAATGTCATAGTCAACTGTGCCCAACTTGGAAATAGGCACAAGACCTTGAATGTTAGCGGATTTACAGGCACCGAATGGTGCAAGGCAGAGCAGGATTATCAATGTGAAAATGATAGCGATTGTTTTAAGTTTCACTGAAATTATTTTAGCATATATTAGTTGTTTGGTGAGGATTAGCGGAACCAAAGTAGACTATACTTAATATCGTCCTGTATGAACTTGCCTTAAACTGATTATGGTGGTAAAATCTGGAACAGAATCCAAGCACCTTCAAATAGGAGGCAGAAATGAAGGTAATAATAGGCATTCTCTTAATTGCTGTTATGGCGACTGTTTATGGCTGTGGTTCAACTACAGTCAAGTTCCCTGACCCGAATCTTGAATCAGCTGTTAGAGAAGCGATCAACAAGCCCGAAGGTTCAATACTTCATTCAGACCTGGAGAGACTTAACCAACTTACTGCAAATGAAAGAGAGATTACCAACCTCAAAGGTCTGGAAAAATGTTCTAACCTGACTGAGCTTTCTCTTGGTGGTAATCAGATAAGTGACCTTTCACCACTCGCTAACTTGACGAAACTGCAAGACCTTGAACTTACAGGTAATAAGATAAAGGACATTTCACCATTAGCTTCACTCACTAACCTGACATCCCTCGGTCTTGGTATAAATGAAATCAGCGACATCTCATCACTGGCTTCGCTTGTTAACCTAACGTCAATCATCCTCATGGCAAACAAGGTTAGTGACTTGTCACCCCTAGCCTCGCTAACCAATCTTCAGTATCTTTCCCTTAATTTCAACCGAGTAACCGATGTATCACCCTTGGGTTCATTGACCAACTTAACCACTCTTGAACTCATGGGCAGTCCTGAAACCAACCAGATAACAGACATTCAAGCACTGGGTTCATTAAATAGCTTAACCACGTTAAGGCTCTTCAATAACCAGATAAGTGACATCTCGCCGTTGATTTCTTTGACTAAACTACGTACCCTCTGGATTCTTGAGGGAAATCCGCTGAATGAAGAGTCGCTTAATGTCTCCATCCCTCATCTCAGAGAAAGGGGAGTGGAGGTTAGGTAGCAATGAATTGTTCTTAAATTATCAGAATAAAGCTTTAACACAAACTGAAAATTTTCTACGAGAGCGACATCATGTGGTGGGACTTGAGTAAAAGGAATGAAAGGGGAAAAGTGATGTGAGGGCAATGGTGGGTAGTATCCTGATTTAAATCGAGGTGACCCCTTACGTGCAAATTCCAAAGTATGAGTCAATTGAGATAGTTTCCAAGCATTGAACGACGTTGGAATCAAGAATAATTAGCCGGATAATTCCTGTTTTTTAGTCTTGTTGCCTTATCCTCGAAATATTTCAATGCGCAGGCTTTAAAGCAACCTCAATCTCTTTTCTACTGATTCTTGAAACCCTCTCGACGAGCTCCAGCTCACTAAGCCGCCCAATCAACGGGATAGGCTGTTCAGCCAGTACTGTAATGTCTACTCCTTCGCCACCGGAACCGCAAACTGACTTCACTTGAAAGCCCTCGACTTGCCCCAGCCGCTTCTGGAATCTCTGTACCATGGTATTGTCCACGGGACTGGCGATCAGGAGTTTTACAATCCCGCTGTAGATGTCTGAACTCGGTTCAGCAGTGTCTATTGCTTTGCTGGTTCTTTCGACTTCGTTAGTCATCCCTTCTTTGATTTTTTCAGCTTCTTGAAGCTTGGTTCGCACCCTGGTGGTCTCTGCTGCCTGAGCACTTCTTGCTTCATAAGCCATGAGAGCTTTCAATCTCTTAATCGCCAGGTCTATAGTCTTCTTTGCACCAGCCTCAACCTCTAAGGCTGTCTTCGCAACTTTTACTGTCCTCTGCGTAATGCTTTCAGCCCGCGGGACTTCCATCCTTGCCGCCGACTCAGCTTCTCTGGCTGTGCGGACACACGAGTCTATCAGCATTGCTTCCTTTTCAGTCACCTTGACTTCTTCGTCTGCTACCGCCAGTGCCTCTTTTGCTCTCTGCGCATTACGGTGCTCTGTCATGGCTCTTTGCTCGGATTCTTCAGCTTCACGTCTAGCCTCATCCCTTGCCGCTTGGTTGAATCGCTTCCCGGTCTTTTCGGCTTTCGCTGCCTTCGCTTCCTCAGCCTTCCGCTTGACCTCTTTTTGTTCCTCGTCCTTGTTTGCCCTGGCTTCGACCTGTGCTGTCTTCTTTGCCTCATTGAGGGCTTCTCTTGCCCTGTTTCGAGCGTTTCTGATGCTCAATTTTGCTGTGCTATTAGCCTCGATGGCGTTCTTAAGCTCTCTAGCGGTATCATTCGCTTTCTTATACGCTTTTTCGAGTTCTATCATTGCTGCTACTTCAGCTTCCATTGCCCTTGTGGCTTCGCGCACCGCAGCCAAAACTTCCTCCGCGGTTTTTTCAGCTCGGGTCTTTGGTATTATTGCAGTTGAGCACATATGTCCTCCTAATTCATATTCAGGTTGCAAGAGGTGAGAGGTTCTCGTTCAGTAAAATACCCTGAACACTAATGCCTATGTTTTCCGCGACTGGGTGTGACATATTGAGCTACGGTTTTTTGCGAAGTCTTTATATGGAGTCCAGAACACCGCTTCCGACACAATCTTCCACCTAGCAGTATGCAATTTATGTGCAGATGCTGTAAATAGCATTATCGTACTGACGCGAACGGCGACTTATTGTGGCAACAAGCCGATACCTTTGTACTAAATTCTTTACAAAATGTTGTTTCCCTGTAGAAAAAGCGTGACCATTGCGATTGGATTGGCTTTTTAGAGTAAATAACAAACTTTATAATGGCAGAAAATTAGCTGTAAAAATTAAACTGGGCGGTAATGTACAATACACAGAACCAAGCCCTTTGAGTTGGCGTTTAGATTATAGATTTGCCAATTTGTACAACAAGCCAATTATGGGTATAATATTTACCCATTCGCATGTTAGGCAGTAATATAACTCGATTCTCTAAGCGTTGATAGAAAAAATGGATAAAGAATGCAGAATCTCTGCCGGAACCGTAATAGTCCAGCAAGGAAGAATTCTACTTGTTAGGCATGGTGCCGCTTTTCACGGACGAGACTTCCTAGTTGCACCAGGCGGTGGTGTTGAGCATGACGAGAGTATTATCCAGGCTGTGGTCAGGGAAGTGAAAGAAGAAACAGGACTAGAAGTAGATCCATATAAAATACTCTTCATTGAGGATATGATTTCCCGACGGAAAAGAGTTATAAAGATTTGGTTCCTGTGCAAGATTGTTGGTGGGCAGTTAGAGAAGACTCAAAACGCAATTGAGGAGGGGATAGTTGAATCTAAGTGGTACTGCAAAGCAGAACTCAAGGATGAGGTCGTTTACCCATCAATTCTGATTAATACTGATTGGCATATATTTCTCAAGGACAGTTGGGAAACCAAGTATTTTGAAAATAAGGATGACGATGCCGATTTCTGATGGTTGATTGGCTAGTACAGTGAGCTAATTGACAACTGTCTGATAACTTTTGAACACAGAAAGATGGTGGGCGGTACTGTACGGTAGACAGAACTAAGACCTTTGAGTTAACTATCACCTTAAGATGAGACGCCTTTATTTGTCTTTATTAGTTATATCTTTTGTTTAATAACTACTCAAAATGTGACCTTTTTACGTTCAAATACCAAGGAATCAAGTAATTTATATGTCCATGCGGACATCCCGATGATTGTTAATCTGCTAGACCTAGTTATACATGTTTCCCGTATAGATAACTCTTAGCCAATATAAACCAATACCCTGATTCTTATTGACTAATTAACAAAACAAATAGTACACTACAACACGAGTGAGGAGGATTAAAACCATGATGGATTATTACAAGGAATACAGTCCGTATACCGATCCTGGAGAATACGCTCATTTATATGATGGACTATCATCGTCTCTGGAGACTATCAATGATGTTATTCATGCCCAACTCATCCACCCAGGAAGGGCTAGTAATTTGGTAACAAAAGATAACAAAAAAGATGAACAGACTTGTGAAAACGTAAGTTCAATACTAGCAAAACTCCAAGAGAGAAACCCTGTCGGTTTATCGATAGACCGAAAACCGGAGCACCGAGTGGTGAACAACTGCTGTGGACACTCTCAACTCATGGCATCAATATTAAAAAGTAAGGGGATACCTGCTAGACTACGATGTGGTTTTTCTCTTTATCCTTTTAGTGGTTTCAGTTGTGACCATACAGTTATAGAAGTTTGGATGAACGACCGATGGCTATTGATAGATCCATCCGAGACAAATACAGGGAAATATTTCAAACTCTATGAACGCGCCGATAAATTTCATTTTGGTTGGCAAAGCTGGCAACGTGTAAGAAGAGGTATAGATACCAAAGATCGTTACGGGATTGCTCCGGATTATCCTTTACCAAAGAGTCCGATTGAGTTTCTCCAAACGGCTCTTCTCAGAGATCTGGCATGTCAATTCGGTCATGAGATGCAATGCTGGTACTGCCCACCTTTCAAAGATATAGGGGACGAGGAGGCCTTTAGCATACTTGACAGAATCGCTGAACTTATGGATTCACTTGATGAAAACCGTATTAATCTAGAAGAATACTTAAATATGCTCAAAATATAGAATTAAATACTCGAAATATGGAAAACTTAAAAGGTTTCAAACAGCCATACGCATCACTGAACAATGATCGCCATGATTGTCTGAAGGTAACATTCTAGTAAATTGTTTAACGCTATATACTGACAGATAATATTCTTACAACTCTCTGACAACGATTGAACACAAAAAGATGGTGGGCGGTAGAGGACTCGAACCTCTGACCCCCTGCGTGTAAAGCAGGTGCTCTAACCGGCTGAGCTAACCACCCATATAAAAAGTGGCGCGCTTGGCGGGGCTCGAACCCACGACCTCAGCCTCCGCAGGGCTGCGCTCTAATCCAACTGAGCTACAAGCGCATTCAGTTTGGTGCCGAAGGAGAGATTTGAACTCTCACGCCCGTTATGGACACTACGCCCTGAACGTAGCGCGTCTGCCATTCCGCCACTTCGGCTCTCCGGCACCATAATCCGGAGTATCCCCCGAATCACTATTTAAATGTAGCCTAACTGAAGGTGATTAGTCAACTGGTTGTGCCTGTTCGTCGTCGTCGAATTGACCAAACTGCATCCATATCGTAGAATGAAATGAAGAGGAGTGTCATATTGTATCGTAAAGAAACGCTGGGCAACGGCTTGAAAATCATCACCAGCGCTATGCCCCACACTCATTCCGTCTCCATCTGTATTTATCTGGGGGTCGGCTCCCGTTATGAATCCAACGTTCAGGCGGGCGTCTCTCATTTTCTCGAGCATCTTTGTTTCCGCGGCACGCAGAAACGACACAGCGCCAAAGACATTTCAGAAGCGATTGAAGGAGTCGGGGGCATTCTCAACGGAGGCACCGATAAAGAATTAACGGTCTACTGGTGCAAAGTTGCTTTACCGCATTTCCAGATTGCGCTGGATGTTCTCGCTGATATGGTTATGAATTCCCGCTTTGAATCTCCTGATATCGAGCGTGAGCGGCGCGTCATCATTGAAGAAATCGGTATGAGCCGTGACTCTCCGCACCAGCTGGTGGGAATGTTTATTGACGAACTGCTCTGGCCCCACCATCCGCTCGGGCGGGATGTAGCAGGGACTCGTGAATCCGTGGGTAATATGAGCCGTGAACAGATACTGGATTTCCTGGGCTGTGAGTACACTCCACAGAATACAGTAGTAAGTATTGCCGGCAATATTCAACATGACCAGATTGTTGAGGATGTGCGAAGGCAGTTTGGTGATTGGTCCAACCGGAAAAGAGGTCTTAACTACCTCGCTTACGAAGATAAAGTGAATCCCCGTCTGAAAGTGGAAAGTCGCGAGACCGAACAGACCCATCTCTGCCTGGCATTACCCGGAATATCGTTGACTCATCCGAAACGTTTCACCCTCGACCTGCTGAATGTGATTCTTGGTGAGGGCATGAGCAGTCGGTTGTTCCTTGAAGTGCGGGATAAGCTAGGACTGGCATACAACGTGCACAGTTACCTCGACCATTTCCATGATTCCGGCGCGCTAACGGTATATGCCGGCGTGGAACCAAAGAATCTCACTGTTAGTCTGGAAGCGATACTGAAACAACTGGCTTTACTCAAAGAACCTGTGCCCCAGGAGGAACTGACCAAAGCGAAAGAGCTTTCCAAAGGGAGGCTGATGCTAAGAATGGAAGATAGCCGGAGTGTAGCAGGGTGGATGGGTGGTCAGGAGACGCTTAACGGCTACATCCAGACGGTTGAAGAAGTCATTGAAAAGATTAATGAAGTAACAGCGGAAGGCATGGCAGAGATAGCCCGCGAGTTATTCAGAGAAGACAAGTTGCGCCTATCGGTAGTAGGTCCTGTCAAAGATGAGGGGCTGGCAGACTTGTTGAGGGTGTAAGGCGTAGTCCGGATTTCACTCAGGGGGTGATAAATGTTACCGAAAGAATATGATATTACCGGCAAGGTTGTTTTCATCACAGGTGCCGGGCGTGGCATCGGGAGGGGAATTGCCGAGGTATTGGCAGAGGCAGGGGCAGACATTGCACTGAATGCCCTAACAAACAAGTATGTTGAGAAAAACGCTAAAGAAATCGCTGATGCCAGTGGACGACGTGTCATTCCCATTCTGGCGGATGTGACCAAAACGGAAGGCGTGCAGAAAGCAGTGGATACGGTACTCAAGGAATTTGGGCATCTGGATGTCCTTGTAAATTGCTTGGGTGATGCAATCAGACAACCGTTGGTGAAATTACCGGATAGAGAAGGCAAAACGATTTCAGATGAGGACCTGAAGAAAATCATCGATATCAATATGATGGGGGCAATACTTTGCACCCGCGCTGTGGGACCGCATTTCCTCGAACGGCGCAGTGGCAAGATTATCAATATTTCTTCTACAACGGCGGGAAAAGGTGGTGGCGACCTGGTAATATACAGCCTGGCTAAATCAGCCGTCATTGGCTTCACCCGCACTCAGGCGCTGGAATGGGCGCGCCATAATATTCAGATTAACTCCATTGCACCGGGACTTTTTCCTGATGTGCATACCTATGGACCGGGAAGACCGGGAGCATTGGATGCCATCAACCGACGGATTCCGATGGGTAGGATGGGACTGGTGCGTGAAGTGGGTTTGTTAGCTCTTTATCTGGCTTCTCCAGCCTCCAATTACATGACGGGACAGACTATCTTTCTAGACGGAGGCTCGTCTCTATAATTCCGTAAGAGGTTCGAGGCAAGTGTAACCCACCATCTTTACGTGTTCAGAAATCCTAACCTTATACGGTCAAGCCTTTTTCGGTTCTCGGAACCACTATGCACATGGGCTTCAATATTACTGCATGGGTATTCCTTGCAGTAGCCGCAGTTTTTTACACCTTTTACTTCAGCACAATTTCTTATTTCACAGTTACCGCATATCTTACTTAATTTATTTGTCTCCGAAAAGCATCCGTAACAATTTATATCCTGTATTGAGAACTGACTGCTCTCACTGGAATACTCTTTAGCTAACTTCGCTTTCGTTAGATTATCATTCTGGGCGGTGGCAATGTATATGGGGCATTCATTACACAGGAGCCCGCAATAAGAAATATACTCCATATTATTGCTCCTCACATCGGCTTTTTATTCTCGTTTAACCGTTCGATGATTTTCTCTAGGCGCCGTATCTTGGTCTCTTCTTTTTTGGCATCCAGATACAGTGCTGTATAAGTTCTTTTTACAGAAAGGGGCATTCTCATGAAGTTGGCTAAAGCTAAGTCAGCGCCCTTTAAAGCGTTAATGAGAATCTCTATTTGATTGTCCGAAACTGGTGCTCCTTTTGGAATGTCCCAGATACCTTTACTTTTAGCTTGCTTGATGGCTGCAGCGCCGTATTCGGTCATCTTGCCATTTACAATCAACCGGGCTGCTAAAGTCCTGTTAGTTTCCGACCACTTACTGTCTATTGTCCTTGGTGTAAACTTCTTCAGGTATTTTTCTGCGTCAATACTTTTGATCTGGCCGTCAATCCACCCGAAGCATAAAGCTTCTTCTAGGGCTTCGTCTGGCTTGATAGTTTTTAGTCTACTGCCTTTGCCGAAGACCAGCCAGATACCTTTATTGGCACCATGGTTTTCAAAAAGCCACTGTCTGAATTCTTCCCGGTCAGAAAACAGTACCTGTTCTTCCATCAAAATTCTCCCAACCTAATCGATGTCAAATGTTATATTCTTCAGCTTATTTCATCTGTTTAAAAGAGAATCTGTAACCTTCATAAATGGCTATTGCGTAGAATAATAAATCTATCGGGCTAAATGTCTCTTTAAATATTTCAATAATTATTGAGAAATTGAGAACTGAAAGGACATCAAATAATGAAACACCCAAATCTTTAGAAGCCACGATACAAACGGCCAATAAATTTCCTGCAAGACAACCGAGAACAGCAAGTACGGCACCGATAATACCAAACTTTATACTAATTCCTTTACCACAAATACGTACGGCAAATCCTACTAAGAATCCGACGCCAACTGCCATCCATCCAATTTGAAAATTCGTCCAGGCAGTAATTAATGCCCAGATGATAGCCCCGATGGCAGCCGCAATGATTCCTCCGATAATTCCAAATAGCAGATTCTGGTTGCTTTCCTGCTCTTGTATCGATGGCTGGGTTTTTCCTGTGTTCACCTGTGACGTTGTGTTGTCCTGCATTTTTCATCTCCTTGATTGGTGGTAAATTGGCAGTATTCTAATACAGAGAGTAGAAGTTGTCAATTATGTCATACATATTCCTGTTTATCATCTGTAAGTTTCTTGTCTTTTGTTATTTGGGTATTAAAATGAAGAAGCCCCTCTTCTTTCGATTCGGGGCTCTCTTGTTACTCAGGGGTGGGGAAAAGGGGACTTGGAGTTTGGTGTTTGGGATTTGGCATTTCCCGACTTTGTCGGGTTTAGTACATTCCCTCCATACCGCCGCCAGCGGGCATAGCAGGTGGGGCATTCTTTTCAGGGATGTCAGCCACCAGCGATTCGGTGATGAGCACCATGCTGGCAATGGATGCCGCATTCTGTAACGCAGACCGGACAACCTTGGTCGGGTCGATAATACCCTTCTCAATCATGTTGCCGAACTCGTCTTTCTCTGCATCGTAGCCGAAGCCCTTCTTGGCTTTCTTAACAGCGTCGATAATGACCGAGCCGTCTTTACCGGAATTGTTGGCAATCCAGCGGATGGGTTCTTCCACCGCCTTTCGGATAATATCGATGCCGATGGCTTCATCGCCTTCAACCTTGATTTTATCGAGTGCAGGCAAAGCATTCAGCAGACCGACACCGCCGCCAGGCAGGATACCTTCCTCAACTGCGGCGCGGGTGGCAGAGAGCGCATCCTCGACACGGTGTTTTCGCTCCTTCAGTTCAACCTCGGTAGCCGCGCCGACTTTGATAACCGCCACACCGCCGGAGAGTTTCGCCATGCGCTCCTGGAGCTTTTCACGGTCGAAATCGGAGGTGGTTTCTTCAATCTGGGCTTTGATTTGCTTGATTCTTGCCTTGATGTCCGCCTCGGTGCCTTTCCCCTCAACGATAGTGGTATTGTCTTTGTCGGAGGTAACACGGCGGGCGCGCCCCAGGTCTTCCACGGTCACAGAATCCAGCTTGCGTCCGACTTCCTCGGAAATAACCTGACCACCGGTCAGAATGCCGATGTCCTCAAGTATTGCCTTGCGTCTATCGCCGAAGCCGGGGGCTTTGACTGCCAGGACATTCAGGGTGCCGCGGAGCTTATTGACCACGAGGGTAGCGAGCGCTTCACCATCGACTTCCTCAGCGATAATGAGCAGGTTCTTGGAGACCTGGAGGATTTTCTCCAGCGCCGGCAGGATGTCTGCTACGGCGGAAATCTTCTTATCGGTAATCAGTATGTACGGGTCCTCGATGACCGCTTCCATCTTGTCTGCATTTGTAATGAAATAGGCGCTGACGAAACCACGGTCGAACTGCATACCTTCCACGAACTCAGTCTCGTAGGAGATGCCCTTGGACTCTTCGACGGTGATAACGCCGTCCTTGCCGACCTTCTCCATTACCTCGGCAATCAGGTCGCCAATTTTCCGGTCCTTAGCAGTAATGGTGGCAACCTGGGCAATCTGCTCCTTACCCTTGACCTCGGTAGAGGCTTTTTTGAGTTCTGCGGTGACAGTGTCAACGGCTATAGCAATGCCGCGTTTCAATGCCTGCGATTCAGCGCCGGCGGCAATGTTCTTGAAGCCTTGTGTAATAATAGCGTGAGCCAGCACAGTGGAAGTGGTAGTGCCGTCGCCGCAGTCATCATTGGTCTTGCTGGCGGCTTCTTTAACCATCTGAACGCCCATGTTTTCAAAGGGGTCGGGGAGTTCAATATCTTTCGCAATCGTGACGCCATCATCAATGACGGACGGCGCGCCCCATTTTTTGTCCAGTGCCACGCAGTGTCCCTTGGGTCCCAGGGTTACTCTAACGGCTTCTGCCAGGATATCAACACCCTTTTTCAGGGCATGCCGTGCGTCTTCACCAAAAATTATTTGTTTTGCCATTCTTTCCTCCTGTTAGTAAACGAGTTTATTTCTTGACCTTTTTCGCGAGAATGTCATCTTCGCGCATGATGATAAGCTCTTCATCATCAATTTTGATTTCAGAGCCACCGTACTTGGTATAGATGATAATGTCGCCGACTTCGACCTCCATGGGAATACGTTTACCCTCATCGGTGACTCTGCCCGGACCTACGGCAATGACCTTGCCTTCCTGTGGTTTCTCTTTAGCAGTGTCCGGCAGGTAGATACCGCTCTTGGTTTTTTCTTCGGACTGCATCGGTTTCACAACCAGGCGGTTGCCCATCGGTTGTAGTTTAACAGCCATTGTTTTACTCCTCTTTCACCTCACTCAAATTTTAGCAGTCTCTCAGGGAGACTGCTAACCAATATAATAACCTACCCGCCATTCAAGCGCAACTTGATTGATGGGCATTCAGAAGAATTGACAGCTAAAGAAAAGTAAATAACTCCCGAAAATAGCCACTGTCTATATAGAACAAATTCTAAAAACGAACTTTTTCGCTGGCGCAGTGGAAATGTAGAGATTATTTAATGGTGATACGTTGCATGATGTTATCGCCAACCGAGTACGCGCTCTACGTCTTCTAGGAGAGGTGAAATCTTAGTGAACTGACCGACGTCTTTCAGGGCAATATCGGAGTCTTTTAAGCCAGTGCCGGTGACGATGCAGACAATGCGCTTATTGGAGAAGTCATGTCCTTGACGTGACATCTTCAACAAACCGGCAAAAGATGCCGCCGAAGCCGGTTCGCCAAAAACTCCCTCTTTGGTTGCCATCAGGTGATAGGCGTTAAGTATTTCCGTATCGCTGACCATATCAATAATGCCACCGGATTCATCTCGCGCGGCGACTGCTTTCTGCCAGCTTGCCGGATTACCAATTCTGATAGCGGTGGCAATGGTCTGTGGTTGTTCAACGATATGACCGCGGACGATAGGCGCGGCACCCTCTGCCTGAAAGCCCATCATCTTCGGTAGTTGTTTTGCTTTACCAAGCTTATGGTATTCGACAAATCCCTTCCAATAGGCGGTGATATTACCGGCATTACCGACGGGAATGAAAAGGAAGTCGGGTGCATTACCTAGCATATCAACAATCTCAAAAGCGGCGGTCTTTTGCCCTTCAATACGGTATGGATTAACTGAGTTGACCAGTGTCACGGGGTGAGCTTTAGTCAATTTGCGGACAATCTGTAGCGCCTGGTCAAAATTTCCGTCAATCTGCACAATTTGTGCGCCGAAGATGAGTGCCTGTGCCAGTTTGCCCAGAGCAATTTTACCCTCGGGTACCATGATGATTGCCTTTAGATTACAGTAGGCGGCATAGGCGGCAGCAGAGGCGCTAGTATTACCGGTGGAAGCGCACATAATGGCTTTGCTACCTGCCTCTATAGCTTTAGCGACTGCGACCACCATACCCCGGTCTTTGAAACTACCGGTGGGGTTACAACCTTCGAGTTTAAAATACAGCTCAGCGCATCCGATTTCTTTTTCCAGTGTGCGACTTCTGACCAGCGGAGTATCCCCTTCACCCAGAGAAAAGATAGGGGTTTTGGAAGTGAGGGGTAAATGCTTTTTATAGCGTGCTAGGACTCCAGTCTTCATTTCTATTCGCCCAATCGATATTTCCTAATTGTAGTCACATTTAGCGTGAGATTGCAATGGCGGAGTCTGCGTTCCCCTTGTTCTCCGTTAATTCAATTGAAACAGCGTAGCATGAGATATATAATCGTGATATGATGCAGAGGATGAGTATGTGTCTTCGTATTTCTAGAATTGTGATTTTGGTAGCATTACTTCTAACGGTTCTGATAGCGACCTGTGTCCGCGCTGATTCAACATCCGTCGTTGTGCTAAATGTAAAGGGTATCATCAACCCGGTCATGGCGGATTATCTAGCTCGGGGTATCAAAGAAGCGGAAAACCGGAATGCCACTGCCTGTATCGTGCAGTTGGACACACCCGGTGGTCTGGATACCGCCATGCGTGATATGGTGCAGGCAATTGTCAATGCCCGTGTGCCGGTAATTGTTTATGTTTCGCCATCGGGGGCGAGAGCAGCTTCAGCAGGGGTTTTTATCACGGTTTCGGCACATGTTGCCGTAATGGCGCCCAATACTGCCATTGGTGCTGCCAGTCCTGTCTCCATCGGGTCGGAAGGAGAACAGGAGATGTCCGAAACGATGCAGGAAAAAGTGATGAATGATGCCGCCGCCTATATCCGTAGTCTCGCCGGCGAACATGGACGTAATGTAGAGTGGGCGGAGCAGGCGGTGCGGGAAGCAGTCTCTGCAACGGAGAAAGAGGCTCTGGAGCTTAAAGTAATCGATATCGTATCCCCGACACTGAACTCCTTGCTGAAAGATATCGATGGTCGGACGGTAACCCTGCTGGATGGCAATCAGGTCGTACTGAATACCGGCTTGGCTTCCATTTTGTATCTTGATATGACCTGGATTGAAGAATTCCTGCTGGCAATTAGCGACCCTAATATCGCTTTTACACTGTTGGGATTAGCGGGTGTGGGACTGTGGGTTGAGATTACCAATCCCGGGCTGGTTTTTCCTGGTGTTTTTGGCGGCATCAGCCTGATATTCTCTCTATTTTCCTTAGGCAACCTCCCTGTCAATATCGCTGGAATATTACTTATGATACTTGCCTTTATCCTTTTTGTTGTCGAAGCTCTGGTTATCCCCGGATTCGGAGCGGCAGGTATTGGTGGTATAATTTCACTGGTGTTTGGCGCACTCATCCTTTTCAAAGGAGGTCCTATGTTTCAGGTAGAGCCCTGGGTTATAGCAGTTGTAGTGATTTGCATTGTGGCGTTTCTAGCTTTTATAATCTATAAGCTGGTCAAAACGCGGGAACTGAAGTCCCAGACGGGGGCTGAGGAGCTTATTGGGGAAACCGCTGTTGTAAGAGAAGCACTCAATCCGGAGGGGGTAGTTTTTTACCGCGGTGAACTATGGGCGGCGGTCTCTGAGGAAGGGCAAATTGAGGTTGGAGCGGTAGTCGCCATTAAAAAGGTTATCGGTTTAAAACTTATTGTGCGTAAAGTTCAAAAAGGAGGAAACAAATGAGCACGCCATATATTATCGTCGGTATTATCATCGTGGTATTCATCGTTTTAATGTCATCAATCAGAGTGGTTCGGGAGTATCAGAGGGTAGTGGTATTCCGTCTGGGGCGATTAGTTGGTGCCCGGGGTCCGGGTCTTGTTCTAATCTTACCACTTGGTTTTGACAGGACGTTGCTTGTCGACCAGCGTGTCATCACTATGGATGTGCCTCCGCAGGACGTTATCACCAGAGATAATGTCACGGTTCGTGTCAATGCCGTTGTCTATTTCCGTGTGGTAAATCCGGTAGACTCGGTAGTAAAGGTGGAGAACTTCAGGTGGGCAACTTCCCAGATAGCCCAGACCACTTTAAGAAATGTACTCGGGCAGTCTGAACTGGATGAATTGCTTGCACAGCGTGAGAGACTTAACCAGGCATTACAGAAAATCATTGATGAACATACTGACCCCTGGGGCATCAAGGTGAGCACGGTGGAAATCAAGGATGTGGAGTTACCGGAAAGTATGCGACGCAGTATGGCGGCTCAGGCTGAAGCTGAGCGGGAACGCCGTGCCAAGGTTATCCATGCGGATGGTGAATTCCAGGCTTCACAGAAGTTGGCAGATGCGGCAGAGGTTATTGCCAAGCAACCAGCGGCTATTCAGCTTCGTTATTTGCAGACCCTGACTGAGATTGCGGCAGATAAGAACAGCACGATTCTTTTCCCCATCCCGATAGAGATGTTGCGAGGGTTAGCGGGTTTTTCTGAAAAGAAATAAGAATATAGCCAATTAGCCAGTAAAGCGATGTCATAGAGTGATGGCGAGCCTGATACTTTTGGGTTCGGCCATTACTTTTTATTGTTGTTTTTCTTTTCCGAGAGCCATTTGATTGTACCTATTTCCTTTCTACGAAGCAGGGCATTACGGCGGCTAATAACTTCTTTTTCTCCTTCTTCCGGGCTTAGCGCCGGGTCATAGCCCTGAGATAGCTGGCGAGGTAGTTCTTCGCACAAGCCGCAATGCTCAATTCGTTTATTATTGATGCAACAGTCATAAACGGGACAAATTACCATGTTTGTTTTTGCTGTCCAGTAGGGCTTCACTCCCCACCCAAGGGAGTGAAACGCCATTCCAACGCTTTGAACGTCTGGTAAAAAAAGTTGTGTCGGCATCGAAGAAAAAGGGTTCAAATCAAAACTCCGTTACAAATTCCTAAGTGACATTAGTGACTTTGACCCATATTTGCAGAAATATTCATGTGCTAACTTGCGTGCGGTTTTGGGGTAGATATGGGCTTGTGGAATCATCCTTTGTTGAAATTTTCCTATCCATTCATTGAGTTTTACCTTTTCGTCAGCATAATCAGGAGCACTTAAATTTTCCGAGATTTCGGCATAACGTCTCAAGAAAAATGCTAGAAAATCAGCAACCTGCAAAAGACCTACGTCTTTAGAATCAGAAAAATGCGGACAGGAATCTATTATCTGGTCAAGACTGGATTGCTTTTTCGCTCTAGCGTAGTATTCATCGCTCCAGTTTGGAGGATTCTTGACTAAATCAATAAACCGTCTTTCTTCACGTTCTTCATTGTCAAAGAATAGATAGGTATTACCCTTATTCTTTGCTTTCGTTTGTTGATATTTTTGGATTGATAAAATCAAATGGAATCCCATGAACTGCCAAACATTGTTTATTTCAGCGGGTATCTCTATATTTGAATTGGCGTGGAATATATTTTTATTCACAGATGAGTACACTATTGAATGCTTACGTTCAGTTAACCAATCAAATATAGCATCTATAAAGCTTGCCCTATCGGGGCCTTCCATGATTCTCCATATTCCATTGCCAGCATAGAAATCAGCAGTATGCAATTCGGCGACTTTTTTACCTGCCAAATTAGATAGGATGCCTAATAAAAATTGCCAATCTTCTTTAGTTTTGCGCATACGGCTAGCATCTACAATTACACCAACCATTGTTGCAATTGGTTCTTGACCGATGCCACTTTCATCGCAATAGCAGCTATTCACGGCATCCTCCTGAAATAGACTTTTATTGCTACTCATACTACTCCCCCTTTTCTACTGAATCAACTATATTGTTGCCTTTACAAAGGGGGAGTTAACCTACTTGTTCAAAGGTTTCCCAGTTATTGCTCCCGTAAACTGACATCTCCGATAGTAATTTTCATCAGCGAGCCATCATCACGACGTAATATAAGACATCCGTCTTCACCGACAGAATCAGCAGTACCTTCATATATAGTGTCATCGGATTGCACGCGCACCAGTTTGCCGATGGTTGTAAGATTTCGGCGCCATTCGGGGAAGAGCGGTTTGCCGGAGCGCATACCAAGGTATAATCTCTCCAGTTCTGTAAAAAGTTGACGCAGGAGTCGCGCTCTGGAAACCGGTTTACCGAGTTCTTCAACCAGACTGGTAGCGGTGGATTGCAATTCGGGGTACTCTATCATTCTCATGTTGACGTTTATACCGATACCAAGTATAGCGTAGTCGAGCCGGCCAACTTGCGTCTTCGTTTCGGTAAGAATACCACAGACTTTCTTATTGCGGATTAATACATCATTAGGCCATTTAAGTTGACAGGCAAGTCCCGTCGTGTCGCGGATGCTATTTAGTACAGCCAGCGAAGCGAGCATGATGAGTGACTGATAATACTCTCTCGGCGGATATAGGATGACGGATACAGCGATATTGCCTTCTGGTGTGTGCCAAGTGCGCTTCAGTCTGCCCCGCCCCGCCGTCTGTCTCTCTGCGATGATTGCTGTGCCTTCCGGTGCTTTACCAATGGCTTCTTTCCGTGCGATATCCATGGTTGAAGATACGGTGGGGAAAACCAGTATCCTCTGGCCGATATAGCGAGTTTTCAGTCCTCGCTTAATCAGGGTTGGTGTCAATGGCTTTTCGGGCATAAAATTACTATACCATATCGGAGTATGAATGGATGAGGTTGGTATTTTCTCACATCTTGACACTTAACTTTGCTTGGCGCATAATATGCCCGTTAGTCTTCAATAGCTACTTCTTCCAGGAGTTATTCAGTGTTTGAACGTATCGTTGTTCCGCTCGATGGTTCCCGCTTGAGCGCTCAGGCACTTCCCTGTGCCACGGAACTCGCCCATCGGTTTAACTCAAAAATAATGCTGGTGCGTGTGATCCCCGAGACTACGGTTGCCTATCTCCCTCAACCACGTAGTGTCGGCAGTGCGCTGGCGGTGGATATTATCAGTGAACAGGTGCATATCAAGGATGTTGAAAATGCTGCCAACGCGAAGCGGTACCTGATGAACCGGGCAAAGGAATTGCGCGACCAAAATATAAACGTTTCTTATCATGTGATGGAAGGCGCACCCGTCCCCTTGATTATAGAGTTCTCAATAGAACAAGACGCCTCGCTCATTGTGATGATGAGTCATGGCAGAGGCAGGTTCAAGGGGGCAATTCTCGGCAGTGTCACCGATGCTCTTATCAGAGGCGGCTCTGTACCGGTGCTGGTTATCAGGGCAAGAGACATGGAGAGATAATCTGCTTACCTCATAGCATCACGATTAACCGTTTCCTGTTAAAGGCTCAGTTATCAATTAGCCCTAAAATGATTCCTCAGCCGCATTTTTCTTTTACCTTGACGATTGTAGAATTATGTTGTTAACATAGTAGCACGGAAGTAAACGGACGGAGGGGAGATTAATATGAAGGCAATCCAGTTTATCCAGTTGACTGTAAACGGTATGCACCAGGCAATGGTTAATGACGTAAAGGTGCTCACACCGGAACAGCTTGCTTGGAAACCAGCGTCCAATGCAAATCCAGTTGGTTTTCTCTTCTGGCATACGGCGCGTGTCGAAGATATGGCAGTCAGCGGCTGGCAGAAAAAGACGCCAATCTGGGAAGAAGACAAATGGTATGAGAAGCTTGGCTTGGATGCCAAGGTGTACGGCGGTGGTTTTCAGGAGCCGGATGTCGATAAGGTTGCCAGACTTCCCCTTGATATCGTCACGGCTTATGTCGAAAAAGTTTTCCGAAATACCGGCATTTACATTCAATCGCTGGACGAGGATAAGCTCGATTTTGCTCCCAATCCGGAACGCCCCAATATAACCATCGGGCTGATGCTGGGCAATTATATCATCGGGCATGGCTGGTGGCACCTCGGCGAAATTCGCTACATCAAGGGAATGCAGGGAATGACAGCGGGAAGGTAATATATTTATATGAAGGACGAACGAGGAAGGAATCTAAATCAATGACGAAAGTAAACACTGTTCTCGGTCCAATATCCACTAAAAACCTGGGATTCACACTGATGCATGAACACCTGATTGTTGGTTTTTCCGGTGCCATCAGGGAGTTCCCTGAGTTGTTCGTCCCCAATGTACTGGAGTACGTTGTTGCCGGACTAAAGAGGACGAAGGCGGGTGGTGTGGATACCGTCGTGGATATGACCACGCCCGACCTGGGCAGGGATATTAATTTCATTAAAGAAGCATCGAAGCGGAGCGGTGTCAATATTATTGCCTGTGCAGGTTGGTGGCTGGAGGTGCCGCGTTTTATAAATGGAACATCCGGGAGTGTAACCGCCGCCCGGTTGGCTGATTCTTTCGCGCGGGAGGTGGATAAAGGTATTGGTGATACGGGCATCAAGGCGGGCGTGTTGAAGGCGGCAAGTGATGTCGATGGCGTCACACCACCACTGGAGATGATGTTGCGGGCAGTAGCAAAGGCGCATCTTAAGACAGGTGTACCCATTGCCATTCATTCCTATCATCCGGGACAGGTTGCCAGACAGCAAATCGATATTCTCAAAGATGAGGGCGTCAATCTCAAGCACGTAAAAATAGACCATGCCAATGATACGACGGACGTCGAATATCTCACGTGGATTCTGGAACAGGGTTGTTACCTTGGATTGGACCGCTATCCCGGTCGTATGACGAGTTCGATGGCGCGCACCAAAACGATGAAAGCACTGATTGAGGCCGGTTATATCGATAAACTCTGTCCTTCACATGATTGCTCAATGGGTTATATTTTACCGTTGGGGAAGACGACTGATGAGTACGAAGTTGGTAACCCTCACCGCTATCTTTACATAAAGCGAGTGGTTCTTAAAGAGCTCAAGGAAATGGGTGTACCTCCGGCGAAAATAAACCGGTTGTGCGTTACGGGACCCAGGAATTTCTTCGAAGGGAAATAAGTGACATCCAAGCTTCTGAAACCGTTTAAAATCAAGAATCTGAAACTACAAAACCGCATAATGCGCTCGGCGACTTGGGACGCCACAGCGGATGAAACCGGCGCTGTAACCGAACGCTCGATGGCACGATATCGAGAGCTTGCTAGCGGTGGTATTGGTCTTATCGTGACCGGTTATGCCTATGTTTCTCGCCCACTCGGTCAGGCGGCTGCTGGCCAATACGGTATCTATAATAATAGGCTGATTTCCGGCTGGAAACGAATTGTAAAAATCGTTCATGATTCGGGTGATAGCAAGATAGCAATGCAGATTGTGCACGCCGGATTTAATTCGGGATATCTTGTCCGGCAGGGTAAGAGTGTTCTGGCAGTATCAAAACTTACAGAAGCTAAACGGGCGCATCGTGAAATGACGGATGGTGATATTGAGAGAATAATTAGTGACTTTGGGAAAGCGGCTAAGAGAGCCAGAGAGGCGGGTTTTGACGCAGTCCAGTTGCACGGCGCACACGGTTACATTTTTAGCCAGTTTGCTTCGCCGCTTTTTAACCACCGTACCGACCGATGGGGCGGCAATCCTGAAAACCGACGGAGATTTCTTATTGAAGTTATTTGTGAAATCAAGAGAGTCGCAGGTAAAGATTATCCTGTTTTCATTAAATTCGGTGTTCAGGACGATGAGGAAGGTGGAATGACGCTTGCCGAGGGACTGGAGACCTGTCGCCGGATAGTTGACGCGGGAATTGATTGTATCGAGGTAAGTGCCGGTGTGGGTAATCCTCCTCTTACAATCAAAGAGGGAGAGAGCGATAAGCCAGCATTTCGGGAGCGAGCAGCGGCGGTAAAGAAAGCGGTCACTGTCCCGGTAGCGGTTGTCCACGGCATCCGCAGCCTCGAGATAGCGGAAGAAATTATTGACAGCGGTGATGTCGACATGGTCTCCATGTGCCGCCCATTTATCCGCGAACCGCATCTAATTCGGCGCTGGCAGAAAGGTGACATACGACCAGCAACCTGCATCTCCTGTGGTAAGTGCTCCCGCTTGGTGGGGAGAGGCAAGCCGCTGGAGTGTGTTGAGGAAAGAAGGTTAAGGGAAGAAGGGGGTTAATTAGCCGATTAACCGAAATGCCCCTTCCCACACTCCCATTCCGGCAAGAGCTAGAACCCAGGAATCTCATTTACTAGGCGTTCAAAATACGTCTCAATAATCTCCTCGTACCTTCGTGGGAGAAGACTACGCTTGTATTTAATTTATTGAAAAATTAAGTAAAGTCAACAATCTATTTCGCCCTTATCCCTATATCATCCCGTATCAGGGTAGGGACAAGAGTATAGGGCAAGCTTTAACTCTTCCACCCCAAGGAAAAAAGAGTAACAATCATAAACCTTGGTGTGCACTGAAGTAACAAGATGAGTTTTTATTGGATAGTAGCGAGATTGCACAAAAATCAGTTTATGACTCCGTGCCCGGTTTTACTAGACTTCTGATATAATGTCTACTATGAGTCAAATAGATCGTCTGCCTAAAGCATGTGTAGTATTAGGCGCTGGGGCTTCCGCAGATGTCTGGAATGGTAGTGCGCCAATCCTATCCCGAGGAAACTACAAGCCACCCTTAGCAAGAGATTTGTTTGCTATAGAAAAACACCCTAGTTATTTCAACATCCTTAACTTATACCTTGGAGCCAAATCCCTTGCCGCGGTTCTGAGTCCGAAGAGTGAAACTAGAGAATTTAACCTGGAGGATCAACTTCGAAAGCTAGCCGAACATAAAGACAAACGCATCCACCAACAATTCAAGTATATTCCTCCCTATCTCCGAGACCTACTATGGCATGCGAGCTACCAGTATACTCATACTCCAGGAACTTATATCCAATTAATCCACGCTCTCCTAGCTGATAAGCCTCATCATGTATTATTCTTAGTCCTCAATTATGACACGTTACTGGAACAAGCCCTTGCTCTATTTGATCCCACAATAGACTTTAATGAAATCCATTCCTACATAGGAAAAGAACGACAGGCTAAGGTTGTTAAGCTACATGGCTCTATAAACTGGTTCAAGCTTATAGGAACCAGCAGTCAACCGTGGGAGACATTGGTGGATTCTCAAGATGTTTTCCAGAAAGTCAAAGAGGATAAAATATATCTCTATAATAGCGGCGGTCCTCTTATGAGCATTCTAATCTCAGGGAATCGTCCATACCCGATACTAACTGCGCCTTTAGCGGGCAAAGGAGTGGCTGATATGGTGTGTCCTGAAACACATATTCAGTTTGCTAAGGAATTTCTCAAGGGTTGTGAAAAGTTCCTGATAATTGGTTGTAGTGGTTTAGACAATGATTTGTTGGCACTTCTCGACGAAGCTATTCCAAGTGAGGCGAATCCCACAATTCATTTAGTAGGGCACGAAGATGGGGAAAAGGCTCTCGCAAGGTTTGAAAAAGGGGTTACAGCATTCCATGGACCGCGGGAAACACCTCCTGACATTTTATTTAAAAATGGTTTTAGGCAGTATGTAAACGCTAATCTAAATCGATTTGCCGAATATCCGTCGGGACACTGAAACTTTATTGCCTGATTTGTCAACTTAAAGCCCCGATAGGACATTAGTTGGTCCTCTTATTATTTGAAGTTCAACAATTCGTCAATTTGTGCAATCTGTCGCTAAGGTTTTCCATTTTCTCGCCACTCAATTATCCCGCCACTCTAACACCCGGCTTGGCCAGATTTGAGGGACTGCCTTTTCCAGGACTGTGAAGCGCGGGTCGGGAATTTCCAGTAAAGGCGGTAGGAGACGGTCGTCGAACTGCCGGAGGAAATCACACTGCTTTTGCAGTTGCTGAATGGTTGTCCATGCACCACCGTAAACAAAATAGTCAAGCTTTTTGGTATAAGGCTCGAATATTTCCCTGATATGCCCTCCAACCCGTTCCAGAAAGTGGTGGGTCTGGTCTTCACGCCGCCGTTGAAATCGCGCGGCTGATGAGCCGCCTTGGCGGTGCCGGCTATGAATCAGTCCTGTTCCTGCCTTGTGGAGGATGAGCGTCTCACCTTCACAGATACCAATGGCATAACTGCCCAGCCGGACAAGCACGATGCCGATTCTATAATCGTGCATGAGCAGTGTCCGCAGTGGGGCAATATCATAACCTGTGGTAACATATTTATCTTTGATAGGGAAGGGTGGCACGATAAGTCGCCTGTTTGTCTGTCCCCAGAAAATGACAGCCCCGGTCTGCGATGTAACGATGTTCTTGCTCACCTCAGCGCTAACCGGTGCAATAGCTGGTATCTGTCTCAGGTAAGAATCAACTTCGGTTTGCGAAATGCCCGGTGGCAAATAGAGGGTAGTGGCGATTTCGCCAGCCCTTTCAAGTTCATCGAGGTAGGCAAGCATTTTAGTTTTGGTGAGCTTGAATTGCTTTGCTGAGAGCATGTTATTCTTTTACCTCAAAGCTGATAGCTGACTGTTAATGGCTGAAAGCTGTTCTATAATCTCACCACCGTCACACCGTTGTCTCCCTCACCGCGCTCACCCGGACGGAAGGACTTGACCAGCGGGTGTGTGGAGAGCAATTCACGCACAATCTGACGTAGAACACCGGTGCCACTCCCGTGAACGATGCGCACCTGTCTGAGATTTGCCAGCACTGCATCATCAAGGTATCTATTAAGCAAATACTCCACTTCTTCCGCCCGCCTGCCGAGCAGGAGCAATTCCATAGCCACCTGTTTTGGTTGTGGTTTTATCACGGGCACGAACTTGCGCTCTTCGCCAGCTCTAGTGGGAACAATTTTCTCAATGCCCTCTAGTCCTAGCTTGATGCGGGTTTGCCCTGCCTGTACCTCAATCTCATTGCTCGCTTCATTAATCTGAACAACCCTTGCCTCAAGGTTGGCATCCTTCAACCAGACCGTGTCGCCCGGAGAAACAGTATCTTCCGATGTCGCCTTCTCTTCCGGCGCAGTTTGTGTCTGCCAGATTTCACCTTTCAATCGTTCCTGGACGGTGGCAAGTGTTTTCCGCGTGCGTTCAATGGTATCCCGCGATCTCTGCTTGCGAAGTTCGGAGCTTGCCTGTTTGATTTCTCTCTGCAGTTCTGCCGCTTCGCTAACCACTCTATCCCTGGCTTCTTGAATAACCGTTTTCTCTCTGACCTTGAGTTCGCGGATTTCTTTTTCCAGGTCTTTTCTCAATTGCTCCGCGTCGGTTCGAGCTATCTCCAGTTCCTGACGGAGCGATTGTGCTTTGTCCCGTTCTCCATTCAGGTTGGCAATGAGCGCTTCTACTTCAAGTGTGCCTGCGGAAAGCATCTCGCGTGCGTCCGTGATAATTACCGGGTCAAGCCCGAGGCGCGCCGCCGTTTCCAGAGCGTTACTGCCTCCGGGAAGACCGATGGTGAGACGGTAGGTAGGCGCAAAAGTGACCGGGTCGAAATCCAGCGAGGCATTTTGTAAACCATCCGTCATATATGCAAAGGCTTTCAGGTCGCCGAGGTGGGTAGTTGCGATGGTCATGGTTGCTTTTGAAAGAAAGTGAAGAAGAATAGCGCGCGCCAGTGCCGAACCTTCGGCGGGGTCGGTGCTCGTGCCCAGTTCATCAAGGAGCACCATGCTCCGGCGGGTACTACTCTGGATAATGCGGGAAATATTGGTGATGTGCCAGCTGAAAGTGGAGAGCGTCTGCTCGATGCTTTGCTCATCGCCGATATCAACAAAGATACCATCGAAGACGGGAATGCGACTTTCTTCATTGGCGGGAATAGGTAAACCCGCAAGTGTCATGAGGCTGAGCAGGCCGATGGTTTTCAGCGATACAGTTTTACCGCCGGTGTTCGGTCCTGTAATAACCAGAACTGTGAAGTCCTTCCCGATTTCTACGGAGAAGGGCACCGCGCGGTCGCCGAGGAGTGGATGGCGCGCGTCTCTCAGGCGGAGAGTTGGTGGTATAACACCATCCTCAAAACCGGCAATTTTGGCTTCGTTAGCGCGGGCGCGACGGGCATACTTTGCCTTGGCGAAAATTAAGTCGATTTCAGAAGCGAGGGCGATATTACCCGCGATTTCCACTTCGTGTACGCCTACATCGGCGCTGAGCCGTCTCATGATGCGCTCGATTTCACGCTTCTCTTCATTGATGAGTTCGCGCAGTTCATTACCCTGCTCAATGGCTTCCCAAGGTTCGATAAAGACAGTGGCGCCGGTATTGGAAACATCGTGGATAATGCCCTGGATTTCCTTCTTGGACTCAATTTTCACAGGAATGACGTATCTGCCTTCCCGCTGGGTGACAATCGGTTCCTGAATAATTTTTTGACCCTGCGGCGACCGGATGATGTCCTCCAGGTTTGTAAGGAGCTGTTGACGATGTGATTGTATCTGGTGGCGTAATGCTTGCAGTTCCGATGACGCCGAATCCAGCAGTTCGCCGGTAGGTGCGATACAGGCACTGATGTCCTTTTCCAGGGTTCGCAGGTCGGCAATGTTTTGAGCAATATCCCAGAGTAGGGGATACTCATTTGCCAGAGCAGACAGCTTATTCTTTAAAAGACGGGTATCGGTTAAGGTGTGTACAATGATTGCCAGCGTCTGTGATTCTAGTACCTTACCTCGGGCTGCCATTCCCACCGGCTCGCGCACATCATCTATCACACCGACCTGCAAATCCGGTTCAACTGCCTGAAGTTGGCGTGCCTCTGCGCACTGTTTCAACCATAGTGTGACTTTCGCAGGGTCGGATGTCGGCTTCAGCGACAGTGCCAGTTCGCGGCTCGCTGGAAAAGACGTGTAACCGGTAATGATTTCCCTCACCTTGGGGAACTCCAGCATCTCCAGACTTTTTTCGTCCAAAGAAAGACTCCTCACTATAGTGACAGAACTATTCTATCACGATTTATTATTAAGCACTCACGCATTGACGGGTAGAGAAGCTCCAGATATAATGCGATTGGTTCAACACAGAGATTGCATGGAATTTAGGATAGCAGAAAAAGTTAAGGAGGTTATCTATGAATGATGTGCGTTATCGTATTGTCAGGACACTGCGGTGTAAAAATTTGAATGTTCCCGGTACGCTCGGAAAACTAACCACAGCTATCGGGCAGGCAGGTGCGGAAATCGGCGCGATTAACACAGTGCATATGGGGCATCATTACAATGTCAGAGATATCGATGTGTTAACCGCTAACGAAGAAACCCTGCAGAAACTGATTGAAAGTGTCTCAAAATTACAGGAAGTAACCGTTCTCGAAGTCAGGGATGAAGTTCTGGAACTGCATAAGGGCGGCAAAATTAAGATGGTGAGTACTACGCCCATCAATTCCCTTGATAAACTGCGAAAAGTTTACACCCCCGGCGTCGCCGAGGTCTGTCGGCGCATCGTTGAGCACCCCGAACAGAAAGACCACTATACAAGCATCCCTTACACGGTGGCAATTGTTACTAATGGCACGGCGATATTGGGATTAGGAAACATCGGTCCCGTGGCGGGTATGCCGGTGATGGAGGGTAAAGCCGCTCTCCTTCAGCAACTGGTCGGCATCAGTGGTGTTCCTATTCTCTTGGATACGACTGATGTTGATGAAATCGTAGCCACCATCAAACACATTGCGCTTACCTTCGGCGCAATTCATCTTGAGGACTTTGCTTCACCGCACTGTTTTACTGTCCTCAATCGGTTGGAGAAGGAACTGGACATACCGGTAATGCAGGACGACCAGCAAGGGACGGCAGTGGTAGCCCTTGCCGCTTTGCTCAATGCCTGCAAACGCGCTGGTAGAAAGCTGGAAGATGCGAAAATCGGGCTTATCGGGTTGGGTGCGGCGGGACTAACCATCGGTAAGTTCATCCTGAAATATACCGGCAATCCGGCGCTGGGCACGGCACGGACGGAAGCGAGTATTAAACGCTATTCTGAAGCTGGTGGCATCCCCTCCAATTTTGATGAAATCATGCAGAAGGCAGATATTGTTGTTGGTACCACTGGTGTCAGTGGTCTCATTCCAGTTAGCGCTGTCAGAAAAGGGCAGATTATTTTTGCTCTCTCCAATCCCTTCCCGGAGATTTTCCCCGAACAAGCGGTAGCGGCAGGCGCCGCAATTGCCGCCGATGGCAGGACTATCAATAATCTACTTGGCTATCCCGGCATCTGGCGAGGGACACTGGATGCCAAAGCGAAGAGAATCACTTTTGAGATGTATCGGGCGGCAATCCATGCGATTGCTGGCGCCACTGCTGAGGGGGAACTTGTACCGAATTCACTGGAGCCGAAGGTGCATTTAATGGTAGCGCATAACGTTGCCCGCGCTGCAATTGAATCAGGAGTAGCTCAACGTAAATTGGACGATGATTACTTTGAAGCTACCAAAATAGAGCCGCCCCCGGACGTATAGTAAGTTTACAGAAACTAGGCGCTGTCAGAATAGGGCTGTGCCGCTATTGAGCGAGTTTAACAATGCCCACCAGTTCCAGTCCGTGGATAACCATGCTAACGGCAATAGCTGCCAGTAAAAGGTTGAATACCTGAGAAATGGCTTTTAATCCGCCCTTTCCCAAAAAACTTGCAATCCGGTTACCCATAAGAAATGCTACCCAGGAAATTAAGAGGTTGGTTGCCAGAGATAGTAGAATGACTCCCAGCGAGTAATTAACGTCAGCGCTAAGTAATAGAAGAGTGGTAATGGTTGCTGGACCAACGACAAGAGGCGTCCCGATAGGTACGATAGCGACCATTTCCTCCCGCTGTGCCTCGATGACCCTACCTGAAAGAAGGTATCTGATAGACAAGATGAGGAGAATAATGCCACCGGCGATGGTCAACGAACCTACAGAGATATTCATAACATTAAGGATGAATTTTCCGAAGAAAAGAAATATCAGACCGACGACCGTAGCAGTTAGCATCGCAACGTGAATCATACGGTTGCGTGCCTGTGTAGTCATGCCCTCGCTGAGTGTCAGCACAATTGGCAGGTTTCCCAGCGTATCGATGACGATAAACAGGGGCACGAAAGTAAATACAAAACTTTGCCAGAAGCTCATAGTGTCCCCGGAAAACTACTAGCCCAGTCGTTTTACCATGATAACTTTACTATCGCCAACTGCATAGAAGTCAGGAATCAGAGCGATTTCAGTATAGCCTTGCGAAGTGTGGAATTGCCTGGTTTCATTATAGTCGGGTTTGGAGGATGTCTCAATTACTGCCAGTCTACCCTTTGATTCTCTGATTTTGCTTTCAGCTTTTTTCATTAATGCCCCACCAATGCCCATTCCTCGTCGGGTACGGTCAACGGCAATCCAGTAGATATCCCAGGTGCCTTCAGTGAGTGGTGTTTCCCCGTAGCAGATGTAGCCAGCTACTTTTCCATCTGTCTCCGCCACCAGAATATAGTAACCGGATTCTTGGGGACTGCTCAGAAAAGCATCAATGAGTTCTTCCGCTACAACTACTTCACGGGGAAGGAATTCTGGCGTAGAGCGCAAGATCGTCATCACCGCTGGTTTGTCGGCTGGGCGTATAGGACGAATTTTGATTGTATTCATTGGCACGTTCTAAAGCAAGTTGAATGATTTTGTCGATGAACTCAGTATACTTCATCCCGGTAGCTTCTGCATGGCGAGCAGTCCCATTGCCCGGGGTGATATCAGGGTTGGGATTAATTTCGATTACATGGAAATTACCCTTGCTATCCATCCGCAGGTCTATGCGGGCATAACCACGGCATCCAAACAGAACAAAGGTCTTCATCACCGTCTGCCTGATGGCGCGTTTCTGGGCAGCTGTAATATGTCCAGGGCAGACAGGTTTGGTACCCTTAAAATATTCAGTGTTCTCTTCCCATTTAGCAGCAAAAGTGAGAATTCGGGGCATATTCTCAGGCAGATAATATTCAATTTCGGAGATGGGGAGCACAGTGGGGTTGGAATTTCCCATACCTGTGGAGTTGAATTCCCGACCGTCGATAAATTCCTCCACCAGAGCATCACCGCCAAAAGCACGACTGACAAGCTCTACCTGCCTCCTCAGAGCGGCTTCATCTGTGACGACACTTGCCTCGGAGAGCCCGTGACTGGCATCCTCGCTCCGTGGTTTCACGATGCAGGGGAAGTTCAATTTGAATTCGGAGACAGTAGCAGGAGTGAGTACCTGAAAATCAGGGGTTCTGATGCTAGCAGCCTTCAATATAGTTTTAGCTTTCGCTTTGTCTAGAGCTAGGCGCAATGTATCACCCGGACAGCCGGTATAAGGTATCCCCAATTCCTCGGCAGCTTCAGGCACCAAGGCTTCAGTTTCTGAGCAATCATCAAAACCCTCAAAAAGATTGAAAATGAGGTTGGCATTCAGAGAAGCAATCTTCGTTTTGATTTCTTCAGCCGGGGGAGAGAGAGGTAGAAGTACGACCTCATAGTCAAGTTCGTTCAGGGCTTTTTCCACGGCGTACACGGCATCGAGCACGCCAAGCACAGCGATCGCCTCATCCATTGCACCGAAGCGGGAGGTTTCGGGGTTATTGTAGACAATAGCTACCCGTGGACCCATAGCGGATACCTCTTCAGAGCGGCATTAAAGACGGCAACAATGAGACCTTCATGGCTCCATCCAAGCTTGAGCGCCATGATGATTAAGTCGCTGTAATCGCCCAATCCCGGCAAGGGATTTATCTCCAGCATATATGGTATGCCGTCTTTGCTTACTCTGAAGTCAATCCGCGCGAAGTCCCGACAACCCAGCATCTGATAAGCATTGAAACAGGATGCCGTAATCTCTTTTTGCACCTCTTCTTTGAGATTTGGCGGGGCTTCATAATCAACCAGGTTTCTCCAGTCCCGTTTTACTTCAACAGAATAGACAAATCGGTTTTTCTGTCTTCTAGGGAGGATACGCATCATACCTAATATAACTCTGTGGGGCGAGTTTCCTAAAACTCCCACGGTTACTTCATCACCATCAATAAACTGTTCCACCATAACCGGTTGTTTATAGACTTTTAGTAGTTCACTTACTACACTGAGGGTTTGTTCTTCTGTGTCTACCAGCGATTGTCCATGGACACCTTTGCTTGAGCCTTCATAGGCGGGCTTAATGATGGCAGGGAACGGGAAGTCGTTCCAGGATATTTTTTCAAGCTCCTTTTCGCTGTTGATAACACGCCAGTCCGGCGTAGCGATACCAGCCGTTCTCACGATTTTTTTAGTCAGCGGTTTGTCCAGACAGATAGCCAGGCACTCCGGGTCGGAGCCCGTATATGGAATGTCCAGCATCTCTAGAATGGCGGGCACTTGGGATTCGCGGCTCCGGTAATTACCGCGCCCTTCGGCGATATTAAAAACGATGTCCACCTTCTCCCGCAGGATGTTATGGATAAATTCGGTGCCTCCGCCCAGATTTATCACAGAATGGCCAACGCCCTCCAGCGCCTTTCGGATATACTCGATAGTCGCTGGAGAGTCATATTCTTCCAAGGCGTCATCAGGGGCGGCCCCGTTTGTCCGCACTGCTTGTTTAAGGTCGTAGGCTAGCCCGACCCGCATGCTGCACTCCTACTTTAATCGGTTGTTTTTGTTCCTCAGGTGGTACTATGGTCTCAATCTTTTCGCTGACACCCATTTCCAGCTGAATAGAGCCAGGATTACGGTAGCGGAAAAGATGCCCCTGATAATTTCGGATTATCATCTCAGTCCCTGTCTTAGCAAGGACATAATCGGGCTGAAGAGGCACTTTACCGCCGCCATCCGGCAGGTCAATGACGAAGGCAGGGATTGCCAGACCGGAAGTATGCCCACGCAAGCCTTCGATAATCTTGATGCCTGTTTCTACGGGCGTACGAAGGTGTTCGGTGCCCTGTACCTCGTCACACTGGAAAAGGTAGTAAGGACGCACTTTAATTTTAAGCAGACCCTGGCAGAGCTTTAATTGTGTTTCTACAGAATCGTTGATACCGCGCATCAGCACACACTGGTTGTTTACTGGAACGCCAGCACGTACAAGTCGGTCGATTGCCTGTGCGGCTTCCTGTGTGATTTCATGGTAATGATTAAAGTGAGTATTCAGCCAAATGGGACCGTATTTAGAGAGCATGTTGCAGAGCTCGTCATCAACACGCTGAGGTAGGACCACAGGGAATCGTGTCCCAATGCGGATAATTTCAACATGCTCGATTTGTCTTATTCTGGCAATGATACTTTCCAATCGCTGGGTTGAGAGCGTAAGCGGGTCTCCACCAGAGATGATGACATCCCTGATGTTTTTGTTGTTGCGGACATAGCCCAGCATTGCCTCCACTTCTTCATTGGTGCGTACCCAGCCGCCATGGTGCCATTCACGCTTACGTGTGCAGTGCCGGCATAACATGGGGCAGATATCCGTAAGCACCAATAGAACACGGTCTGGGTATCGGTGTACCAGTCCCGGTACAACGGAGTCGCGTTTTTCCTCAAGCGGGTCTTCGCTGCCAAGTCTGCCCATCGTTAGTTCATCAATGCAGGGAACAGACTGTCTGCGGATGGGGTCAAATGAGTCATCAAGGTCAATCAATGACAAATAGTGAGGAGTAATCGCAAGCGGATATTTAGCAGTGACCAGTTTGAGTTGTGCTTGTTCCTCAGCGGTGAGGGAAATAAGACGTGCAAGCTCCTCTATCGTGGTAATCCTGTTTCGGAAATGCCACTTCCAATCGTTCCAGTCTGAAGCTGAAACGTGTGTGAAGAGCCTGTTTCTTTGTGAGGCAAAGCGTTTGCCTGGCGGCTCTTCGTCCTTTGCCTCAAGTTTGGTATTTTTGTTACTTGGAGGTTCTTCGTCTACCTCATGGGCGATAGTTGTAGTGACCAAGGTTGCCGATTTAGCCAATTTCTATTCAACTCCTTTCGTTTCGTACTCAGGTAACAGAGATATTAACGATAACGTTTATCGGCACACATAATAGTGTATTAATTTGTATATAACATCTGATGGTATGGTTGTCAAGAGGTACTTACGTATAAGCCTAAAAAATATTTTTCAGGGGAGTAGAAATTTTAAAGAACTACTTAGGTTTTCCTTTCCGCTATCGGTGGAAGCGTTTGGTGATGGTTCTCAAGGAGCTTTTTACCTGAGAAAAATGAAATCCTGTGGAGAGCAGTTCTTTTGTGGTTACACGTGGTACATCGCGTACCTCCGAAATATGGGGAAGAAACAGGAATACTACAACTAGCCGCGCCAGTCCGGACAAAAGGAAAATGGAAAGGAAGTAGCTCTCCTTGATGAGCGGTAGGTGTGGTGCTATAAAACCGCCGGCAAGTGAACCGATGCTAATGCCCAGAAAAGCAAGGGCATTATAAAGGGCAATAAAGCGTGTTCGGTTCTCCTGAGGGGAGGCATCATAAATGAAAATACTGCTTGATAACTGCCAACCGGACCACGCAAAACCGGCGAAGATTTGCGCAAGAATTATCCAGTAGATATTGCCGCTTACCAACCACATGATTGGAACAAAAGGAATCATGAAAGAGGTGAGCTTCAGGATTTTGATGCTGCCGGCTCTATCAGTGCGCCTGCCCCACCATGTCATAAAACCGAATGTTGTCAGAGCTGAGGCTGAATTGATAATTGTATAGGTGATGTAGTTGAATTTAAGCTCGCGGAGCATGTAGGGAGCGAAGAAAGGTCCTGCTAATAGCGTTGTTAAGTTTATCAGGGAACAATAGACAATGAATCGGCCGATATTTGTTGAGAGTAAGCCTCTGCTGATTGTAAGCATACTGTCGTGTTTTTTCTCATCAATAGTGGGGAATAGTGGTTCATTCATCTGTGAGAGGAAGTAAAGCGAAGTGAGGCGTGAAGCAATGGCGCCGGTAAAAATAATGGAGAAAGCTAGATTGGTATTGCCGGTGAAGAGTTGGAGGATACCACCAGCCGCATAAGAAAATGCCATGGATACTAAACCCATAATGCGGTTGCGGTTACCGAAAAATCGTCCACGGAGTTCTTTGTGCACCAGGTCTGCCATCATACTTCCCCATGGCGGATTTGACATGGAGTCGAAAGCCGTTTCTAGAGTTTGAAAAAGAATTAACCACCAGACCTGATTGCTATGAAATATATAAGGTATGAGCAGGATGGGCAGCCACATCAAAGCACTCATGAAGACTCCTGGTAGGATGAGACCCTTGCGACTGCCTGCACGTTCAGATAGAGTTGGCGCGGCGAGTTGTACCAGTGACATGGTGAAATTAGGAATACTGGAGAGTAGGCCTATCTGCGTGGTGGTGGCTTTCATAGTAAGGGCAAAAGGCGTGATGTAGTTCAGTGTCAGTCCTGACATTGCAGAATAGGCAGTGCCATCAAGGACACTGTTCCTTAGACTTTTCCTGACCTGTTCTTTACTGAGACCGGACGGAATCTCGTCGGCTTGGTGCTGAGGATTATTTTCGGTGGAGATAGAAATTCACCTACCTTATTCGATAATAAGATTGGCCTGATTGTCGGGGAATTGTTCTCCATTTAAGAGAGGGAATCATGCTGGCACTGAAGGTGCTGTGAAAAATATAACCAAGTTCCATATTATTATAACGGCATAGAAGACTATGAATCCGATGGTTACAATCAACGTTAATTTCGGATACTTCTTAGACACGCGCCAGAGCATAAATGCAGCGATGGCTGACCCTGCTAGTTTTAAGAGCAGAAGGGAATCGCTTTCCACCCATTCGTGCAAAAAGGGATTGAATTCGGTTCCCATCCTATTCATTATTAAAAATCTCGTAATAGTGCCGTCAGCCACCACCAGAGCCACAAGAAACACAAGTAGCAAGTAAAAGAGGCGGCTGTTATTATTTATATCAAGGAGCTTGTGAAGCAAAAGTGCCTCCTGGTGTTTATAGTATTATCTCTAGTTGCAATCATTTTATTATTAGTCATTTCTGCCGATAACGAATTTTTTTCCTATCGGCTCCCAGGCACCGCTCTTGAGAGACCTGTCGCCTGCCAGCATGACTTCCAGTGTTCTGGTTGCGTCTTTGAAATCAGATTTGACTAAATTATTCTGGTGGTTACGCACATCATTAATAAAAGCCTGCAACTCGAACAAATGATAATCGGTATCAGGAAAATCGATATTAATTACTTTTTCCCCGAAGTATCCGCTGAGACGTTTTCGCGCGTAGTCTACTAAAAGTCTCCAGTCGGTGCCAAACAACTCTATCTCCCAGTTGAATACCGTTGTTGCACAGCTATCTGCGTGTGTACCCAGGGCTCCATTGGCGAATCGGTATGCCAGCACTATCGTGTCTTCAGAATCAAATTCGCGCAATTCAGGCTTGATTAAACGGTCGCCCTGTGCAAAGACATGGGTAATATCTCCTACAAGGTAACGTGCTTCATCGAACATATGGAGCGATTGCTCTAGTAGGGGACCCCCGCTGTGCTTACGCTGTAAAAACCAGGCGGGCATATCCATTTTCAGGTAGTAGCCTGTGGTCGTGACACTCCGCACTTGGGTTACACGTTTTCCCGCAATTAGAGACCTGACTTTCTGGGTTAGAGGGGCATAACGTAAATGAAAACCAACCGCATTTACCACGGATGCCTTCTTAGCAGCAGAGCATAAAGATTTTGCCGTAGCAATACTTAGGGCGATGGGTTTTTCCACCAGCACTGCTTTTCCAGCCTTGATAGCGGCATGTGCGTCCTTTCCGTGTAGGTCGGGCGGTGTGGCGATAATCATTGCGTCAAGGTCAACATCCGCAAGTAAAGCTTCAGCACTTTTATAGGGAACAGCCGCTAGCTCATTAGCTAAAGCGCGAGCACGTGCCATGTCCTTATCAGCTACGGCAACGACGGTAACACCATCAATTTTAGAGCAATTGTGAGCATGCTTGCGTCCCATCTGTCCGCAACCGACTACTCCGATTTTCACGGGACGCTTGCCTTTCACTGAGTTTTTAACGGCTGACATGATTGGTATTCACCTCCTGAGGATTGACTGTTCGGCGAATCCTTCTGGCGTCCCTTAACGGATTGCTCAACCTGACGGTAAAGGCTCATCGTCTGCTCTGCCGTCTTTTCCCACGAGAAAATTTTAGAACGTTCCTTGCCCTTAACTGCCATCTCTTTCCTGAGGCTTCCATCCGTTAGTAAACGGGCAATGGCTCCGCAAATATCCCGAACATCGTAAGGATTAATCAGAAAGGCTGCGTCCCCGGCCACTTCAGGCAACGAGGACACATTCGATGTGATTACCGGACAGCCACAAGCCATTGCTTCGAGCACAGGCAATCCGAATCCTTCATACAGTGAAGGATAAACCAACGCTCTCGCTGATGAGTAATATTCTACAAGTCGGTCATCGGTTATCTGGTCGATGAAGATTACTTCTCTCTCCAGCCCCAATTCTTTTATCTTGCGGAGCGTGGTCTGCCGGAAAGCATCAGACCGACCGGCACTACCCACTTTAATCAACTTGAGGTCCGCAAAATCGGGGGACTTTTTCAGCAATACAAAGGCTTCGAGGAGTCTCTCCAGGTTCTTCCGCGGTCTTTCCGAACCTACATAAAGGATGTAAGTAGACAATGAGATAGAGTGAGCATTTGGTTTGAATACTTCATGATTCACGCCATTATAGACCACGGTTATTTTCTCATCGGGGATTTTGAGGAACCTCATCAGGTCTTTTTTAGTATTTTCTGAGACAGCTATCACGTGTTCTGCCTTCTGGATGGCTGCAGCGTCTGTTTTCAGGCTAGCCTCTTCCTGCGGTTCCTGATTGGAAAACGGGAAACATATCCTTTCAAGGTCGTGAACGGTAACGATAAATGGAAGCCCGGCACACATTGATATTCTGCCAAAGTGCTGGTTCGTATAGTGCACCGTGTCATCCAGTGTCTTCAGATGGTTAACTAACCAGTATCCGTCCAATTCAAGCTTGTATCTGCCAGTACGTACTGTGGTAACCGGCAGGAGTTTTGCCAGTTCCTGACTATATCTATCTATGCCTGAATTCTCTGTCGTGCAAATTAATACCGTCATTTAAAGCTTCCGTTTATTAGTAACTGTTATGTTCTGGATTACTAAATAGTGTTATTTTTTCTTACCTGTCTTTTTCTTATTTAAGCTTTCCTTAAGCACAGTTTCGAGAGTAGTAACCACCCTTGAGACCTCTTTCTCTGTCATCTCAGGCCAGAAGGGAAGCGACATAAGGTTCTTTCCAGCGCGCTCGGCAACCGGAAACTCGCCGGGTTTGTGTTTAAAAGTCTTTCGATAGTATGGTTCCAGATGAACAGGTCGGTAGTGTACCCCGACGCCTATTCCCCTTTCTTCCATCTGACCGGCGACCCAGTCCCTGTCGACACCCTTGAGCATGACAGGGTAAAGATGGTGCGAGTGCTTCACGGGTCTATTCGAACGAAGTGGCTGGACATGGTCACCCAGGCTCTTCAGTTTTTTCTCATACATAGCCACCAGAGCCATTCGTTTTACATGCCTCGATTCAATCCGCCGGAGTTGCTGTAAGCCTAAGGAAGCTTGCAAGTCCCACATGATGCACTTGTAACCCAGGTGAGTCATTTCGTAATGTTTAAATTCTCCTGTGTAATACCTTGCCCAGGCACCGGCGCTCATTCCATGGTCACGGATGATTACGATTGTATCAGCAATAGCATCATCATCGGTCACCATCATGCCGCCGTTCCCGGTAGCCAGATTCTTGGTCGCGTAGAAGGAGTAGCAAGCGGCATCCCCCAGACTGCCGACCTTTTTCCCTTTGTATTCGGCTTCAATGGCATGGGCGCAGTCGCTGACCACTTTCAGTCCATGCCGTTTGGCTATACTCAGAATCTCCTCCATATCACAAGGGTGCCCGTATAAATGAACCGGCAGTATGGCTTTTGTTCGCGGTGTAATCGCTTTTTCTATCTGGATAGGGTCTATATTCATTGTATCCGGTTGCACATCCACAAACACCGGGGTGGCGCCTGTGTAGACAATCGAATTAGCCGTCGCCACAAATGTCATCGGTGTGGTGATGACTTCATCGCCGGGACCGATACCCATAGCCACGAAGGTCATGTGCATTGAGTTCGTGCATGAATCGATACCGAGTGCACGCTTCCTACCGATATAACTGGCGAACTCCTTTTCGAACTGTGCGGTTTTAGGTCCGGTCCCGATAAAACCGGAGCGGAGTGTGTCAATAATTTCTTGCTCTTCTTCTGCGCCCATGAGCGGCTTAGCGACAGGTATGAATTCCACGTGTTCCTCCAATTCTTCCCGTTTGAAAATGCAATGCTAATGTGCTGGAGCTGATTCGCTCGTTTTCTATTTCGGGGGATAGAACTAAGCTGGAACCCCTTTTGGTTTCATCTATGTAGCATAATTCTAGCTTGCCACGTTTGTATTGGTCAAGTTGCGATGCTCATCGATATTGCTTTCTTATGGTTGTAATAGATTACCATTGCGAGCGAAGCGAAGCAATCTCTGGTGTGCTATCGAATTGTGTGAGATTGCCACGGGCACTGATGTGCCCTCGCAATGGTTTCTCGTATTAGCATTAACTAAAAACAAACAGAACCTGCCCATCATAGCTGTGGGATTTCCAAAATGCGGGATGAAAAAGAGCATGATGAACTTATGATTGAGGAGGATACGGGTCACTCGGGTATTGAGGAGAGCAAACAAAAATCCCCTCCCCCAACGCCACCCCGGGGGAGGGGATTGAGAATGGTAAAGACCTTATTGATTATCGCACGGTTACCGCCGCGCCCAGTGTTTCTCCCTTGATATCCGGTTTGTAGTAAGAATAGGCTGTCGAGGTCACACCCTTCGCTTTGACGGGGTAGAGCGCCTTGACCTGGAAATTGAAGGTAATCTGCTGGCCGGGTTTCATGTTTTCCACGTAGAAGATGACCTTCCGTCCTGCCACGTCATACCGTTTGATATTTGGCATTTTCTGTGTGATGGCGATAATGGAATCGGTGACCGGCGCAAAACCAGTCGGCACGGAAATATCCAGCACAATCATACCGGCTTCCGATATATTCAGGGTCTGGGGCGGATTGAATGTCAGTGATACCGACACCTTGACTAGGTCGTTAACCTCAACCTCTGTGGTGTCGTATTTAACATCAATCGCGAGTATCTGTTCCTGCGTGGTGTCAACTTCTGGCAGGTTGAATCTCCGTACCACCTGTCCGATGGCATCGCCTTTACCTGTTACAGTCATCTCAATCTGAGCATTGATGGGCACCTCGACAATCTGAAGGACATCGAAATTGTCTTTGTTTATCTTCAACTGTTTGTCGATGCCGCCGCCTTTCAAGGTGACCGTCAAGTCGACATCCGAACGTGCGCCGGTAGCATATACGGTGAGCGCTTCGAGTGTTACCACCGTGTCCTGTGTAGAACCATAGCCGCCATAGGCATTTCTCTTGGAGACGAGCCATTTAGAAGCTCTGGAGGCGTTGAAGGCATCGCCATGCTTTATCAGCGCCAGTGTCGCATATGCGGTTGTCTCAATCTCTGCACTGCGGTTTGGCTCCGGCATGTAACGGAATGCTGGCGCTCCCTGCTTTAACTCTGATTCGGGGAGGATTGGATTGCCCCAGTGCAGACCATCCTCATCCTCTTTTGCCAGCGACATTAATTTTTTGTATGCCTCATCCTTCTTGGGACTTTGTGCTAATTCCAGGGCATAGGTGGTAATAGCAACGGTATACGGGTCGGTCATTGCACTAAGTTTGCCTTCAAGGTATTTGACCGCTTTGCCACTACTGTCTTTTTCACCGGCAGTCATCAGGGCAATCGCTGCGTAGGCGGTCAGGGCTTCCTTACCCTTCAGCCCGCCGAGCATTTCCTGGTGGTGAACGAATCCAACTGCATCAAAGCTGCCGTCGGAATTCTGGTGGGAAGTTATCCAACCAGAAGCCGTATCCAGCACACTATCATCGATATACAACAAGCCCTTTGCCTGAGCGAAGCATTTGAGCACGAAAGCGGTGAGCCACAGGCTTCCGGATTGGTCGCTCATCCCGAAGGCGGAGAAAGAGCCATCAGTTCGCCGGTAAGTAAGCTCCCGCTGATAGCCGGTAATCATCAGCTTTTCTGCCTTTGCCATAATTTCCGGTTTTAGTTGACCGCTCGATTGTAGATATTTGGTAATATAAACATCCGGCGCAAATAGAATCATATTTTGTTCGCCGCATCCCATCGGCATTTGCAGGAGGGAATCCAACCCGTCAATGGTCTGGGTCAGGAAGCTGGATGTCACTGTGATGTATGCCCGACCGGAATCAACCACGATAACTTCTGGAATCGAGGTGTCTATGGTTTTCGTAATACCGCCCGCGAGGGTGATATTGTCCACCAGCTCTCTTGCCACGCCCTCCGGCTCGACAATGATGGTCTTGATGACGGCATCTGCTGCCTTTGAACTACGTGCTGTAATTTTAACATCTTTAATACCGAGCTTGTTCGGTTTTATCTTAAACTGAGCGCTACCGATGTCATTGGCGCCAATTTCTATGGTCTTGGTTGTCTCATCGAGTAGTTCAAACCAATCGCTGTCCTCAATTTCTACCTGCACGCTCTGAGCAGTGTCAAGATAGTTGTAGATGGCGACCTGTACCGGGAACTCCTCGCTGCGGATTGCCGAATAAGGCAGGTCGATGGTCAGGAAGAAAGGCTGGAAAACCACCAGTGAATCTTCTGCCACACCGAGCCCCTTTTCCTTAGAGATAGCCACGGCGCGTAACATCCAGGTGGTGATAGAATCGGGGACAGTTATTTGCTTGGTTGCTTTACCGCTGGCATCGGTTGTGAAATCCGCCCACAGCCAGGTCTCCGGGAAGAATTGACGAATGCGTTGTACTTCAGCTAATCCGGTGCCTGTACCGGCATTTGTGGGACTAGGAGAAGGTACCGCCATAGGCGGCGGCATTTGCAATACTATACCACCTTTTTCCTCCATTGCGTCCCTTCCACCCCAGCCAAAGAACTGGAATATCTTACTAAAGAAGCCTCCGCTCGTTTCTGCCTCGTATTCCTTGCTCGATGGTACCTTCTTGTTGGTCATTACGACTACACCGGCATCTTTGAAAACATCTTCTGCCCCGGGTATTGTATAGGTGGGATAGAAAGAGATCTCGTGGATTTCTGCCTGGGGCTCCATATAGAGTCGTTCTAGTTCATCGAAAACCTGCTGGAGATTGAGTCGGTTTTCTGCCAGAATAAACACCGATTTATCTACGATAGCAATGCCTACTTTTGCCTGCCCTTCTGTTTTTATGTTCAATTGAATATCTTCAGCAGGCTTGGCTTCTTCTTTACTGAACTGCGCCTGTACGGATTGCGGGTAAGCCGGCTCTACCTGGAAAGGCAGATAATCGGCAGCAACCTCTGCATTCGGCAATATCTGATAGACCAGCAGTTTTGAGGTGGATGCCATTAGTGGCGTGGTGCTGAAGGAAATATCGCGGCTGGTGGTATAGCTGGAGAAAACTACCATGCCTCTAGAGATAACTTCGTAATAGAAGTTTACAGCACGGTTAGTCGAGTATACCCTGAAGGTGATTTTCTGCCCGACCTTCGGCGTGCCCTCGGTCAATTGTTCGAGGTGGATAAAATTACCGGACGGGGAATAAGACGATTGTATGGTTTTACTGGCATAGGTGTCTTCGGAACTGGCTTCAATCATCAGCGCAATTGCTTCCGCGGGTGGTGTCAGTTCAATCAGCGCCTTGCCTTTGACTGTATTAATTTCTTTCTTGTCAGTCTTGAAATCCTCAAATTTCTCGTCCATATAGGTTATTGTCACTGACACTTTAGCATCTACCGGTTGGTTGTCTGGAGTCTCGGTGATGAGCAGGATGTTGAACGGTAATCCTGGTTTAAAGGTCGTGCCCTCCGGGATAATCTGTAAGTTCACCGGGGAATCTGCTACCGTGAGAAGTCGGCTGGTCTTTTCCACGTAGCCGGTTGATTTCTCCGTTACTGTAATGTCGAGTTGAACATTACCCTGACCGCCGCCGGCTGGAGTACCTGCCACATATTCAACAGCTGGTATTTCAAACTCGACTTCGCCGTCAATGGTCTTGGTCAGGGTGGCGTACTCTTCCCACTGCCCGACATACCTGGTAGCGATGATTTCTAGCTCACCACTGACCGGTTTACCGAAGCTGTAGGTGGCACTAATTTTACCAGTAATTTTTTCGCTGACAAGGAACCACTCTTTAGGCAGGTCGACTTTGACCTCGTACTTTGGCAGGACATATTCTTCAACCCGTACATCAAGTTGATTTTCTGCTTTTTCCGTAACTGCATTTATCTTCCATACCCCGAGATTCGGCTCATCCGAAAGAGGCAGGTCGAGACTTGCCATGCCGTATTCGTCGGTAGTGACGATGGAGCGGAAAATCTTTATGCCTTTAGCATCTAGAACCTCAATCGTGACCGGTTCGGTAGTTGGTTTCAGTTCCGGGTCGAGGGTGAGTACACGCATCTGGATAGTTTGTCCTGGTTTATAAATAGGTTTGTCTGTTTCCACAAAAACCACGAAGCTTTTTTCAACCCGGATAGTGGCTTTATCAGAAAACGCGCCGCCTTTAACCTGTAGTTCGTACTTACCATCTTCAACTGCCGGGATATCGAGTGCGATAGTGCCTTTTTTATCGATGTTCTGTGTTGTGGTTGCAATCTTCTTCCCGTCTTTCAGTAGAGTAACTGTAATCGAGTCCTTCACCATCGTATCGCCGCTGAAAATCGCCAGTGAAATGGCTTCCGTGCGACCGCTATGTAAGACCTCTGGAACAATGGCAACATAGCTGCTCGCCGCCTCAACGGGAGTGCATGATGGGAGGATAGCAAATATTGTGGCTAAAGCAGTTAATAGTCCGATAATCTGGAGTAATTTGTATCTCATTGTTCTGACCTCCTCGCCGGTTTTATGTCCATATGATAGATATAACGATTAAATGCCATAAAGGTTACTTTTCACTACGATTCTACAGTTTCCGACAGGTGGTTTCAATCCGTGCCAGTCGTTTGGCACTAGCTTGGTCATTAGCGAGGTGGTCAATCATCGTTTGCAGTGCTACAATCCCTGCCGACGTAATCACATCTACCTGCTGTATATTCCCACCTGGCATCTTGTAGAACATTCGCACTCGCTCGAAAAATTCGTTACTACACAGCGCAAGCGAACCGAGGAGTTGACAAAGGATGTAAGACTAATTTCTATTTATTTCCCTGTAACCCCCAATCAAGTCCCTGAATCTTCTCGGCGATGGTTGGGATGAGTGCATGGTGGGTGACATCGAGGTGGAGGGGCGTGATTGAAATATAGCCGGCATTTATCGCCCAGACATCTGTATTATCTTCAGTTGAGGTTTCGGCAGGATTGCCAATCTTTACCTCATGAGAAATGGCGCTCTTACCGATGGCATCCCCCAGACGTACATACCCGAAGTCTGCTGTTCTGGTCACCCGTACTCCTTTAATAAGCTCGGGAGGAATACTCGGTACGTTCACATTGAGAATCGCTTCCGTTTGCATGGTGCCGTTCTTTATATTTTCGGCGATTGATGCCGCAAAACGCGCGGCGATGTCGAAACGCATTTCTACATTCTGGTCTCTGAATGACAGTGAGACCGCCATCGATGGAATCTTACGGAAATACCCGCCGAGTGTCGCCATGACCGTGCCTGAATAAGGAATATCATGACCCACATTCGGACCATAATTGATACCGGAAACCAGTAAGTCAATATGTGCTTGCGCAAGTTGTCTGAGACCGATGATAACGCAATCGCTCGGTGTTCCACTGACAGCATAAGCTTTCACACCTGGAATGGACGTCGGCACTTCTGTAATAGTGACGTTCTCCCTTAGAAAAGAGACGCTCGTACCGACGCCACTCTGCTGTTTTTCAGGCGCTACCATAAGCACATTCCCAACCTTGCTCAGTGCCTCCGCAAGCGCCCAGATGCCCGGAGAATTTATACCGTCATCATTGGTAACGAGTATATTCATTAAGTCACCTCTGACTAATTTACTATTGCTATCATGATAGGATTTGTGTTATTTCATTGTCAATGTATGTTACGGACGCTTACAGGTTGTTGACATAGATGAAAAAGTTGGCTATGATACTTCTCAAGTATATGTGATATTTGTCAAGTATATTATTGCGGGACGCCTCACGAAACCGTCTCCGCCTAAAGTGAGATTGTCCGCAACATCTCAAACCGATTCGATAAATTAAAGTATCACCTATAAGAAGGAGCCAGTGAGCATTCGGGTTCCAATAAGGTGTATAGTATTTTCTGACATCTCCACGATATTATATCGAGTCTTTCGAGGTGATAGATGAAATATTTGCACATTATTCTCAGTGCAGTCATAGCATTAATCGTTATATTCAGCTCGCTTTTTGTTGCTATCAATCAATCGAATCAGTCTTTGGAAGCCGCACCTAACTGGACACCGTCTGCCGTGACTATTGGAAATGAAAAATATATCATTGATTCGTTTGTTATCAAAGAGAGCTCTACCTCTTACAAGATGTGGTACACGCATCTCACCATGAATCTTCCTCTGGACCAGCTGTTTACCCAGCTAAAGACATTACACCTCGATGACTTGGTTACCGCGCTACAGACTTACAATTGGGAAAGTTTCATGACCAACCTGGCGGATTTGGATGTCGACCTTCCGACTATTATGGGGATTCTGGATGGGATATACACAGAAATTGGTTACGCTATTTCCACAGACGGCAAAGCATGGACCGTTGTGGATTCCAGCGCTCTCACTGGCTCAGGAACTGACATCTGGACGAGCGTAGGTTCCCCTTCTGTATTTATATACAATGTTAATGACTACCGCATGTGGTATACCAGAGTCGATTCAACGCTCACTCAGATACAACTCCAGAATATATTTACAGATGCTGTTAGAAGAGTGGCGATTGATGCGCTTCTAAATAGCACAGGGACAGTGATTGGTTACGCTACATCAAGTGATGGTATAAGTTGGACTGCCAGTAATCCAACCGTATTTACCGGCAATACCAGTGCATATAAAATGCTTAATAGTGTCGGCGCACCGTCTGTGATATTGGACGGGACGACTTATAAGATGTGGTATACGCGGCTTAAAACAGATTTTAATAGCGCCGCTCTGGATACTTTGCTGACGAAGGCGAGTTCCGGAACTCTCGACGCTAACGATTTTCTGAGCATTATTGACGGCACCGGTACGGCCATTGGTTATACAACCTCATCGGATGGTATTAATTGGACCGCCGGGAATAACAATGTGTTCAGCGGGGGTAATGCTTTGTGGCAAAGTGTAGCTGACCCGTGTGTTGTCAAGAGCGGGAGCACCTATAGTATGTGGTATACAAGCACCGTTTCAAATCTGACGGACGTTACTCGTTGGCGTTCCGTGTTTAATGCAATCCTCGGCGTGAACATGCCATCTTTGTGGAATAATCTGAAAACCATGGATTTTCCTGCGTTTTTTACATACCTGATAAACAATGTCGATCTTGGTGGATTGCAGTCAGCGCTTGCCGGCACTTACGGTGTCGTTGGACTAACTACTTCACCTGATGGTACTACTTGGTCGGTACAAGCGCCAGACCTAACCCCGACTAGTGGTGTTAATCAATTTGGTGGTGTTGGCGCTCCATGTGTGGTACTGACTACGGGCAGAATTGAAATCTGGTTTTCACAGGGTATTCCAGCTCTCACCTGGCAGAACATCGTCGACCGTATTTCGGGTGAAGGTGAAAATTCAGGTCTGCGTTACGCTTCAGCAAGTACAGGTGGGGGTGGAGGTGGAGGTGGGGGTGGTGCCCCATCCCCCATTAGCGGTGTCGGGGAGGTGTGTTATCCACTGACCCCGACTGGATATACTACTGTAAATATCACACTCAAATCTGAAGATGAAATGTGTATAGTATTTATTCCGAAAGCGACGTTGACACGGACGAAGGATGATGAGGAACTGAGGTGTATATCTTGTAGTTTGATGGCGTCACCGCCAGTGGCACCAGCGGGCAAAATAGTTATGGTAGCGTATAATATTGAGCCTGACGGAGCACGTTTTGTGCCGTCGATAACTATAACGATTAAATATGACCCGGAATCTGTCCCTGAAGGCGTCGATGAGTCCAGCCTGAAATTGGCTTATATTGACTCAACAACTGGTAAGTGGGCTAATCTTGATGATATTACCGTGGATACGGAACAGCACTCGATTAGCGGTAAGACAGGCCACTTCACTCCATTCGGAGTATTGTCTGATAAAAGAACCGAACCGACCCCTCCGACCCCACCAACTCCTCCAACCCCGCCAACTCCGCCGACTCCAAAACCAGCCGCTTTTGTTACCAGTGCCCTTACGGTTGCGCCAACCATCGTGAAGCCTGGAGAGACGGTGACCATTAATGTAACGGTTACCAACACAGGTGAACAGACTGGAACCTGCACCGTGAAACTAATTATTAATAATATTGTTTCTGGCACACGGGATGTCACATTGAAGGCGGGTGAAAGCAAAACAATTACGTTTACTGCATCAGAAAGTGTGGTAGGCAATTATAATGTTGTTATAAATCAGCTTACAGGCAGTTTTGTTGTTCGGGAAGCTCAGGTACTACCGCCAGAGACAACTCCACCGTTAAAACCATCGGAGCCGAAGCCAACGAATTGGGGTCTAATTGCAATTGGTATCATTCTGGGTGTTATGCTTGTTGTTCTGACAGGTTGGATGATAATCACGCGCAGGGAGAAAATTTAAGGGGAACCATCCTCTGTAAGATTTCTGTCTGTATGGTGTCTGTTTGCTATTGAGGATTTTCGTGGACAGAAATAAAGCCTCGTCGTATTGCTAACACTACAGCGTGCGCTCTATCGTTCGCATTTAGCTTGCGGAGGATGGAGCTGATATGGTTTTTAATGGTCTGTTCACTTATGTCCAGAATTTGTGCAATCTTCTTGTTCGAGTTTCCATCAGCCACATAACGTAAGATTTGCGTTTCTCTATTGGTGAGCGGGGCGGTGATGGATTCCACTGCCATGCCCATCGCTACCATTTCTTGGAATTGTTTCAATACATGCTCTGCAACCTTAGGTGTAGCGAGAAGGCTATCATTTATCGGGTATTCACTACGAGCCACTCGACGTATGATACCCTCCAATTCCTGGGTTGTAGTGTTTTTATCCATGTAGGCGGCGGCCCCTATCCGAATTGACTCAAACAGTTCTTCGTTGTTAATTTCAGGGGTAAGTATTATCAACCTGGTGCTGGGGTAACGTTGAACAAGAGTTTTGCCGACTTTCAGACCGTTAAGAGAAGGGAACTCAATATCCAGCAGTATCACATCAGGTAGGGCTTCCTCGATAACCGTTAACAAGTTCTCACCAGGATTAGCCTCTACTATTTCGAGGTCAGATTGTTCAGCCAATGCCTGCCGTACACCGGCTCTGAACAGTGGTTGTTTGTCGATTATCATTACTCTGGTGCTACCCATTCTTTTGCCCTCGTAAGGTTTGCGTTCTATTCTAATTGTGTTTACCATAATTATGTTCCTTTGGTACTGATTTGTCAAAGAAGATTAACTGAGCCGAAAGGCTGTAAAAAACAGGTTGATAAGCTTATATTATAATAGTTAGTTCGACAGACCAAGTTACCCATAACTTTTAGCGTTAAGGCTGATGCTTGCATCTTCATTAGTGGTAGGGCGCTATGAAGGGGCGGTTTAGTGACCGATAGGTTGTTCATTTATCATCCCCATCTTCTGCCATTGCATTGGCATTCATTTTGGTAAGGAAGAGCGCCACATCAACTTGGCGAAACCGGCGATCACCACGATTATTAATCTGGTATGCCTTTAAAAGACCACGGTTACTCCAGCGTCGTAGCGTATTGACGTGGACATGAAGTAAATTAGCCACTTCCCTGACGGTCAACATGGGTTCCGTTTTGCCTTTAGTTACCATATCCTTTCACTTCTAATCTTCAATTTATCTGAACGTACTTTAACTTACCTAACTACATTACGCAATCAACCGAATGGACTAATTCCGTTAGAAAAAAGTAATAGGTAAGAAGTAATAGCATGTTAAGAAAAGTGAGGTGGAGTGTGGTCTTGGTATATTGGATTTTCTCCTTCATATGGTTTATTGTCTACTAGGGTAAGATTTAGCGGGTGGTATTGGCATAATAGAAGTGCCAGGTTGGTGTGAAGATATTTGAAATTAGGCTTTTGTCACCCGGGGGAACAAAAACCTCCACGAATAATCAATAACGACAGATTACCCCTAACACCCTGAGATTGCTTCTCTCCTGTCAAGTGTGGGATAAGGTTTAACTCCTAAGGGAGAGATAGGATGTCGTTCGCACTCCCTCATTTGGTGGCAAGGGGGTTGTGCAAAGAGACATTTCTTATAGTATTGAACTAGTATTGAACAGGTATAAATAGATGGGCGAGTTCGCCCAAAGGAAATACTGGTCAAAAAGTATAATTGACGTTTTCCTTTTTTACTAGTAAAATCAAACATAGCATTGTATTACTCGATTTATAGTCAAGACGAGGTCAATGTATAGGAGGAGCCCATGGAATCTAAAGTTGGTCGTGCTACGGACAGCGGAAAAAATATTCTTGCCGGTACTAAAGGTGATTACAGAGAAGGTGTGAGAAAATTAATTGACGACGAGGTACGGAAGGCGGTTGACCTCGAAATGCAGAAGGCGGCTCAAGAATTGATTGAAGAACATAAAAAGGCAACGCGGCAAATATTGGAAGAGTACCGGGCGGCAATTCAGGAGATAGTGAAGGAAGAAAAGGAACAAATCTGGAATAGAGCCGAACAACTCAAGCGGTCAATACTACAGCTAGGTCTCTGATGTGCATTTAAATGAAAAGGGTACATTTTAGGTGAAGTAACGTGTCGTTTTGGGACCAATTTTTTATCATTTTAGGTTCTGTCTTAGTGGGTTTGATACTGAGTCTTGTGGTTATCAATGTAATCACGATAATTCAAAGGAGGCGTAGGTTTCCATCGCAAAAGCGTGACCGGATGACCGCCAATCAGGTTTTACCAAAGTTAATCACAATACTCACGGCAATCAAAACAAAACTCAGTGGACAAAAAGATAAGCTTGGGGAATTGTCAGGGAATCATAAAAAACCCGAGAGTGTTAACATTAAAGTCGGGGTGGCTCCAGCGCAAAACCAACCTCCGGTAAAGAGCGGGAAGAAGGTTGAGGTTGTTAGCGTAGTAGCCGAGGTTCCTAAAGCACAGAACCAACCTCCGATAAAGAGTGGGAAGAAAGTCGGAGGTGTTAGCGTAGCAGCCGAGGTTCCTAAAGCACAGAACCAACCTCTGAAGTCCGATATTTTAAAAGAGCTAGAAATCAATCTAGCCATAGCCACTGCTCCGTGGGCAAGCAAGTTGACGCCTTTTCAAACCACCTTCTGGGATGATGGCGACCACCTGAGGGTCGAGCCGTTACTGGCAAATCACCAGGAAGAAATAGCACAGGTTTACATTGACATACGTTTGGCAAATAGCATCGTGTGGCTATCAAATGAAGTCGGGCATAGAAGTGCAGACCTCGATGAGAGTTACAGACAGCTGTGTAATAAGATTGCAGAACGGCTTAGAAAGGTAATTACCTCGCTAGGAGATATAAAATAACTGGCGTGGTCTATTGTTACCTATCTTTCTCGGGAGCGGGAAAGAATTTCGTATTTGAATTGACGTAGTCCTGTTATTCCATCGTTCATTCTCGGATGGAGGTGGGTAAATGGAACTGACAGCGTCACAGCTAATAAAACTCTACATGCAGACTCAGATTATTATCGGGTATATTTACTATGCACCTACTCCGGAAGCGCGACTTCTCGACGCACTTAATGGATTATCAGATACCGGACCTATGAAACGGGGGAGGTTTCTTGAGTTAACCGAGGTGACTATCCAGTATAACAATGGTAGAGAGGAAAAGTTACCAGCCACTTACATCAACAAGGCGACCATTCATTTGTCCGGTACTCTGGACAATGCTGATGTGTGGAGAGGCATTGGTGCTCAAGCTGGTCCCAAGTTCTATCCATTTGTGGAGAAGTCACCGGTGCCGGTACGGCTAGAGACTCAGTCTTATATTGTTACGGGGAATATGTACCGTGTGAGTTACCAGAAGGTCTGGAACGTGCTTGAGGACACGTCGATATTTTTGCCTGTTACCCATGCCCAGGTTTATACTATTGCCATTGGCACTCAGGAAAAAGTTCCCTTTATCGCGGTGAACAAAGAGCATATCCTGGCTTTGCAAGAGGAAGAAAAAGGCTCGGGGCAGAAGGCTATTGAATCCACTAGTCGAAAGAGTACTAGGAGATCTTCTTGAAGCAAGCTAACTGCTAGTATTTCTTGGTAAGGTAAATATATGAAAATAGATGTGCTTTTTAAGCGGGCAGTGGACATGGGAGCGTCAGATGTACATTTGAGGGCCGGGATACCGCCGATTTTGCGAATTGATGGGCGTCTCAGGCGGCAGGAAGATTTCTCTGTGCTGACAAATGATGATGCAATGGAGATGTTGGAGCAGATTGCATCTCAGGAGCAGAGGAACCGTTTGTTTGCAGAAAAAGAACTAGATTTTGCCTATGCCTTCGGTTCTTCGGCCAGATTTCGTATAAATGCAATGTGGCAAAGAAGGATGCTCAGTATTGCCTGTCGCCTGTTGCCTTTTGCAATCCCATCGATTGATGAATTGGAATTACCGCAGATTTGTAAGGACTTGATTCTCCAGCCCAGAGGACTCATTTTGGTAACCGGACCTACAGGCGTAGGCAAATCTACTACAATGGCAGCGATGATTCGTCATCTTAATGAAAATAGAGACTGTAATGTTATTTGCATCGAAGACCCTATTGAGTATCAACATCAAAATATCAAGTCAATTATTGCTCAACGGGAACTCGGAGAGGATACCAATTCTTTTCATGCCGGATTAGTACGTGCGCTCCGTCACGACCCAGACGTTATTGTTGTCGGTGAGATGAGAAATCTGGATACTATTTCTGCGGCAATTACTGCAGCAGAGACGGGACACCTGGTGATGAGCACATTGCATACCACCGACGCCGTCCAGACCATAGACCGGATGATTGATGTTTTTCCACCTAATCAGCAGTCTCAGATTCGACTTCAAATTTCGCAGGAAATACTCGCGATATTATCACAGACGCTATTACCGCGTGCATCCGGTAAAGGCAGGATAGCCGCTTTCGAAATTGTTTTATCCAATCCATCGATTCGGACGCTTATCCGTGAAGGACGTACATACGAAATCCCAACATACATGAGGATTCACCCGGAGGCAGGTGTACAGAGTTTGGATGATGCTTTAGCTTTTATGATACGAACGCATAAGGTTACCCGCGAAGCGGCTATGAGAAAAGCCAGTGACCCGAAGCGCTTGGCAAAATTGCTTGCGTCTTGAAGAAGACAGGCAATGCAGAAGTACATGTGTTTCAAGTGTGTTAGTACAGAGTTTCCCAGTCGGATGTCGTATTGTGTGTTACATTTTAAATACATGCATCGCCTGCACCGCGTCAATTTGGGTGGAAGATGGCAATCGCAAACTTGTGTTCCTGAGGAAGCAAACTGATGACCCGATTTAATATTGTGCATGTAGCTTTAGACCCGCCGACATTGCTTGAGACAAACCTCGTCAAGCAGGTCGCCGCGGGACTTAATAAGGATGTCTATGAAACCCGTCTTCTCCTCTCTGGTAAAATCCCGAAGATTGTTGCTCATTATGATGCTGAAGAAGCTGCGGAATTTGCCGTGAAAACCCTCTCATCACTCGGACTGGTAGCGTTTACGGTTGATGATTCGGAGCTTCATAAGATTGCTACATCTACAGGAGAATTCATAGCGCACAGCCTAAGAGTCGGAGAAAAAGAAGTCAGTTTCTTAGCCAGGAATGGCGCGACAAAAACAATCAATTCCAAGGACATTTTTATGATTCTTTATGGGAAGATGCGTGTGCCTATAACAACACAAGAAACACGGACTACAATGAAGCTGAGTGTGCCGGCAACGCTTATAACGGGAGGGATTCCCATCTGGCGTAAATCTGAAGGAAGTGTTAAAGGCACGTCTTTTCAGACCGAATATTTTGTATGGCTCTACGACCGGTTTTCACCGGAACCCAAAATCGAAGTCTTTGAGTCTAATTTTGACTATGGCTCTCTGGGGATGAAGATTATGCCTTCTTCTTCAAAGAATCTGGAGATGCTTGTTATAGAAATCAAGGAAAAATTCCCAGAAGCAATTCTCGATAGTAGACTTACAGAATACACCCCCGCCATGCAGGAAGATGAGATTGGTACTGTTTGCAGGTTGATTTGCCTTTGCCATAGGGCGCGCTCAGGTATTAGCCGATAAATACAAGTGCATCACTGTTTCACAGTTGAATGTTCTGCTTGTAATATGGTTAACCCTTTTTGAGCGTCGCAGGTACCTTATCTTTTCCGCTCGGAGTCTCGAACAACTTTCTCAATGTTTCCGGCTGAACACTTCTGGTCAGGGCTTCCTCAAGTGTGATAATATACTTTCCCACCAATTCGGCAAGCGAATCATCCATCGTGCGCATTCCCTGCTGGGAGCCAAGTTGCATCAGACTGTACAGTTCGTGACTCTTGCCTTCTCGGATGACATTTCTCACCGCACTATTCGCTAACAAGATTTCGAAAACGGCTATCCGCCCTCCCGAAATGCGAGTCATCAGAGCCTGAGAAAGCACCGCCTCGGTTGTTTCGGCAAGTTGTTGTCTGACCTGGTCCTGCTGATGGGCGGGGAATATATCAATTACCCTGTTAATTGTCCGCACAGCGTCAGTGGTATGGAGGGTGCCAATTACCAAGTGACCTGTTTCGGCGGCACGCAAAGCTGTAGAGATGGTAGATAGGTCACGCATTTCTCCGAGAACGATTACATCGGGGTCATGACGGAGAGCGTGCGTCAGTGCAATATCAAAGGACTTGGTATCATCTCCAAGGTCCCGCTGTACGATAAGGCATTTGTCATTGGCATAGAGGAATTCAATTGGGTCTTCGATGGTAATTATATGCCGCCTAGAGTTTTGGTTGAGGTAGTCTACCATTGCTGCCATAGTGGTGGATTTACCGGCGCCGCTAGAACCGGTTACTAATATGAGTCCAGCTTTCTTAAGGATTATCCTCTTCAAGATTTGTGGTAATTCCAGCTCGTCAATGGAGGCTATTTTCACGGGAACCACTCGGAATGCAAGACTAGTCGTACCTCTTTGACGTAGAACGTTCACGCGAAACCGTGCTAATCCAAAAAAACTGTAAGCAAAATCTAGTTCCATATCACTCTGGAATCTTTCTCTTTGTTCCAGAGTCGTGACGCGTTCAAATATTGTTTGGATTTCGTGGGGTGTAAAGGGTGGTAGTTCTTCTTGGGGGAGCAGTACTCCGTTAACGCGGAGCACCGGGGGACTGCCGACATCCAGATGCAGGTCGGATGCCTTCTTTTCAATCACCATCTTGAGTAGTTTATCCAGTTCCATTTTTTCTCCCTATCGAATCGCTATCAATTATTATCCCGTATTACCGTGAACCTTGTTTTGAAACACACAATATGACTGGCAGCGAGCAGGCGCGTTGCTTCTTTTATAGCATAATGAAGCCAGTCGGTTTCGTGAATTCCACATTAGTACTATGTAGACGTATCCGCCATAGTACTATAGTTCTACCTTGGTATGACCGAGAAATAGCTCCATGAGCACAAGAAAGTGTAGGTACGGATACTTAAATGAGAACTAATTACCTATCTAATTATGATACAACTTACCTATTTACAGGCGTGATGTTCAGTATTAAATTTATGTAGGATTACCATTTTACAGTGAAAACTCGGGGGTGCAATTATGCAAGGAAGAAGCAATGACGGAAGTAACGGAAATAGTGGCAACGGGGTAAATGGCACTCCGAATGCCGATGATACTCTTCACATTGGCGACCGGGTCTTCAGAAAAAGCAAGCTCGGGCTGGATGAGAAGGAAGTACGTTCTTACATTGAGGCGCTTATTAGTGAACGTGATGCTCTCGTGAAGCGTCAAGAGCACCTTTCGGCGCTGGCGGAGCTAGCCGAGAAAACGGTCATTGAGGCTAATAATCTCGCTCTACAGATGAAGCAAAAGGCCGCAGACCAGGCTAAGGCGGAGGCTGACAAAATCCGTGTCAAGGCTGAGCAGGATATCGAAAAGTTTGTTAAAGAGAAAAAGGCTGAGGCAAAAGCCGCCGCAGAAAAAGAAGCGGAAGCCGTCCGGGCAGAAGCTCGGAAGCAGGTAGAGGTGGTACGAGAAGAGCAAATAACTGTCCTTAAGACTGAAGCCAAAGATTTTGCCCAGAAAGTGCAGACTGATATACTTACTACTATAGATAATGTACGGAAGCATGTAATGTCACTCGGTGAGCAATTCGAGCAAGCGTCGTCTCTAAACTTTGCATCATCTCGCACCGCATCGGCAGGAATTGCAGATAAGGTTGCTCCTGCTTTTACCGTGGGTGAAAAAGCTATGTCATTTGATCAGATCCCCTGGCTGGAAGTTGAAGTTCTGCCGCCGGTAGATATCGGCAAAATAATGGATTTGATATCGTATCTTGAGGGCTTGCCGGTGGTCAAAACTACTGACCTTCTGCCTGAGATGCCGAATCCCTTCATCAGGGTTTTCCTGAATGAGCCAGCACCTCTGGCAGAACTGTTGCAGACGCTCCCACAGGTAGAAAAAGTTATTGAAATGTCGGATTCATCTGCAACAGCCGGATTTGACATTCATACCGGGGGTAAAAGAGAAAAGATTCAGATAGTACTCGGTAAGAATCCCAATGCTACCAAGGATAAGGAGTCTAAGAAAGGTACAGTAGCCCGGGTTATTTAATAGCGGAGCACTCAAGCTGAAATAAATAGGCAGAGTGCTCGTAGGGAACTGAGCGGGCAGGATGATTCATTGAGTGTTTTCATCTTGACGCTTATATGTTTAATTTACGTTAAATGTATTACTACATATTACATAATGCTTAAGGATGCTTAAGGCGATAGGTAGGTGCTAATGTTCAAAATCAAGTTAAGAAAGAACAGGAAACCGGGAGTAGCACGAGACCAGAACGGATTCACGCTGCTGGAGGCTGTCATCGGCATTGCGTTACTGAGTGCGGTGGTGGTGGCGGTTCTGGTGGGTGTGTCCACTTCCTTTAAAGCCGATGCTCTTGCCGATAGTCAGTCCACCGCTATAAGTATAGCCCAACGGCAAGTTGAATACCTTCAATCTGGATTTGAAGACTATCACACTGCACCTACCGGGGGTGAGGCAACGTATACGAAAATAACCGACATCCCCGATAACTATTCTATTTGGAGCTATAACCGTACAGAATTGGTATCTAATGTCGTAGGTGTACCCTGGTCAAGTGCCATCGATGGTTCTGCTGGTTCTCCTGTTTCTGCTGATGGAGGATTACAAAGAATTAAATTGGTTATCAAACAGGGTAACAGAGAGATATACACTGTTGAAATCTATCTGGTGGAATGACGATGAAAATACTAAAGAGTTTGAATCAAAAACAGCATGGTTTTACTGCTATTGAATTAGTAGTGGGAATAATTATTATTGGTTTAATTGCGACGGCGGTGGCAACTGGCATTGCTCAAGCTTTTAACGGAACTATTTCCAGTAATGACCGCATGAGCGCCACAAATAATGTACGTGTTGCAGGCGATTGGATAAGTGACGATGTCAAAATGGTGGAGGGAAGCGTACAACTGAATGTATCCGGTGTATTGATAAGAGTAGAATGGAGCGATTACCCTCCACCAAATGGCGACCCTCCGCACCGTTATCTGGTTGATTACACATTATCAAACGGGAAATTGTATCGACTCTATCAGGAATTTACCGGGAATCCCCCTGTATTAGCAGGGCAGCAAACTGTTCTAATCGCTCAAAATATAACAGTAGGTACCTGTACATTTAGCAACAACACATTAACATTAACATTAACTTCAACATTCGGTTCTGTGTCTGAGACTCGCACATTTGTTATCGCTGTGAGGAATCTGCCCTGGTGAATAAAGTGGGGGGTATTTGATATGAAGAAATCAATGAAAAAACTACTCAAGAGAATACTGAAAGAACAGGGAGGACAGGTTCTGCCCCTGGTCTTAGTTATGCTGGTAATCGGCAGTACCATAGTTGCCGGTTCTCTTGCCTATGCGGCGACAAGTGTTCGCGTCGGTCACGATTCTTTGGCTAAACATGAGCAATATTACGCCGCGGAGGCGGGCGCCAAAGATTCAGTCTGGAGGTTTAAACACGATTATTATACTACCACTGCAAATGTTAGTTTGAGTCAATGGACGTATAGCCCATCTCCTGTGAACGGTCAAGAGATGGAAGTTACGGCTGCCTTTGTATCCAGTGGTATTTACAAGATTGTTTCAGAAGCCTATAAAGATGGTTTTTCCACCACCGTTGAATACTATCTATCGGGGGTTTCTGTTTTTTTCAGTAACACTGCAACAGCAGCAGGTGAGATTGAGACTTATAATAAACCTCTTGAAGACATACTATTTCCATGTAAATACGACGCGGGCTATCCTAATTTCCCTTCAGCCGCGGACTTAGAAGATTTTTATGGAAACCGTAATCCTCCGCTCTCTCATAGTAGTGCTACGCAGATAGACACGACCGGCAATCCAACGATTGGAAATCTGGGAGATTCGGGTATTTATTACGACAATAGCATTACTATTAAAGGTGAGGGAACCGTAACATTAAACGAAAATATATTCGTTGATGGTGATTTAGACTTTGCAGTAAAGGAGTGGACAATTAACCTGAATGGAAATACTATTTTTACCACCGGAAATATAAAACAGATACAAATGAAAGGATATATTAACGGTCCTGGTTGTATTGTTGCAGTAGGAGACATAAGTCTTTTCCCTAAGAGTACAGCCGGATTTGAGGATGAATTCGTTTTCGTAATGTCGGTTTCTGGTTCAGTTACATTAAAACCAAACAGCTACTTCTATGGTTCGGTCGCGGCTGGTGCCGGTGATGTCTCGTTAGAATTGCAACCGGGTTGTAAGGTGATACATACAAATTTACCCATGGGGGGACTTGACTTTCCTGATGACCCGGATACGTATGAGTGGTCAGTAAGCAACTGGAAGGTTGACCACGAGTCTGTATTGTTCGTTATCTCCAGAGTGCTGGCTCCCGGCGAGGTGGGTATACCCTATTCTCAAACACTTATAGCGAAAAATGGCGTTAAGCCGTATACCTGGTCTGTGACTGGCTTGCCGACAGATTTAAACCTAGAGCCCAGCACGGGCGTCATTAGTGGTATACCATCCTCAGCTACCGTATTTCCGTCCCCTGTTTTTACTGTTACAGTCACTGATGCGAACGGTAGTACTGCTACACAGGATTTGACAATTGCTATCCATCCAAATGTAGAGATTCCCGTGCAAACATTGCCTTATGGTACGGTTGGTTCAGATTATTACTATGAGCTGGATGTCGAAGGAGGAATTGGACCTTATACATGGTCACTCACTTCAGAAGGCTTCCCTGCTTTGAGTGATTGGGCAAATCCTGTTGATTTGGCCGATGGCATTATTAGTGGAACACCAACAGCTGCAGGGACTTATCAATTTTCTATCAAAGTTAGGGATGGACTCAATGCAGAACATGGTCCTGTTATATTGCAAGTCACCATAAATTAACTAAACATGAATTAAATTAACCAATACTATACAAAATGTATGATAAAATTATAGTAGAGGCAGTGAGAATCTGCAGGAGTAAAGGTAATACAGAATAGAGATGGTTACCACGAGTCTGGACTCAAGTTCGGCGCTGAAAACCTTAATTACACAGTATCTGGAAAAGCGCGGTTATAAGACGACCGAAGGTGTTAAAATCCTTGGGAAATCGGGGGCGGAGCACACCTTCGATATGTTGGCGCGGCGCGATGCCGGTTTTGTTAGCCATTCTCTTGGCGTCGCCCTTGTTCCTGAAACTGATGAGAAAACACAGATAAACTTTCTGCATAACTGTGCCAACCGGGCTTACGATGTCGGGCTGTCGGGGAGTATTCTCATTATCACCTCTCCACTTAGCGAGGAGGCAACACGGCTAGCTCAGCATCAGCGTATGAAAATCATCAACAGCGAAGAAGTTCGGCTTCTTGTGAAAGAAGAACCACCTAAGCAGATTAAACTAGCCAGGTCGGATAAGTTCCAGAACACAAACCAGTTAATGAAAGCCCTGGAAAATTTGGCTTATCGAGTCGAACGCTCGGTCAAAATTAAGGGGAAATCAGGGACTGAGTACAGTTTCGACATCGTAGCCTACGAAGATGACAATGTTACTGGGCACAGGCTGGTCCTAGATTTTCTTGAGGAAGAAAAAGAACTAGGTCTGGAGCGGGTTTCGCTTTTCGAAGTTAAAGCTTACGATATTGGTGTCAGCGATAAAGCTATCGCTGTTTCCGTACCGCTGAGTCGTGAAGCCAGATTATTTACTCAGAAATATGCCATCCAGGTTATTCAAATTGAGCAAAAAATTGAGCAAAAACCGACTGTTCAACCGGTGCTCCAGAAAGACTCGAAAGAGATAAGTGCCCCACCGAGGAAGCCTTCCAAGGCAGAAGAGGGCAAACTATCCCTAGTGCCGACGGGCGGCAGACCGTCAAAGCTTGTCCCTGAAGCCGAGGCAATAAAACTAATCCCTGAAGTGATGGCAAGAAGGCTCAACATCATTCCCATATCTGTCTCCGGCAATACTTTGACAGTGGTTATGGCAGACCCCACTGATGTCTTTGCGCTGGAGGCTATTGCTGGTAAAACCAAGATGATTGTCAAACCCATGGGGGGTAGAGTCGACGAAGTCAGAGAAGCCATCGACCTCAACTATAAGAGTTACGGTGAAATTGAAAAACAGATTTCTGCCGTCTCGATTTCCGATGAAGTTACCGATGAACGCCTTGCCATGGATGCCGCTTTTGACGCGCCGCTGGCACAGGCGCTGACCATGATTGTCGAAGAAGCCGTCAAGACTCGTGCTTCAGACGTCCACATGGAGCCGGAAGAGAATAGATTGAGAATCCGCTACCGCATTGACGGCATTCTTCACGAAATGATGTCACTGCCTTTGAGTGTCAACCGTGCGCTGATTTCACGTATTAAGATTTTAAGTGATATGAATATCGCCGACCACCTCAGACCGCAGGACGGTCAGTTCTCCTTCGATGCCAAAGGACGCTCTATCGATGTGCGTGTTGCGACAGTGCCATGTGTCACAGGCGAAATGGCGGTTCTGCGCTTACTCGATAAATCAAAGGCAAGCCGGGGTCTTGTTGAAGTCGGTTTCCTGCCCGAAAGTCTGAAAATCTATGAATCAATGCTTGCCGCTCCTTACGGCATGATTTTAAGTAGCGGACCCACCGGTTCAGGTAAAACCACGACTCTGTATGCCGCACTTAATAGCCTCGACCTCATTGGTAGAAATGTCATTACCATCGAGGACCCGGCAGAATACCGCTTCAAGAATATTAACCAGATTCAGGTCAATCCTGCGGCTGGTATCACCTTCGCGGCTGGCTTACGGTCAATACTACGTCTCGACCCCAACATTATCATGGTCGGTGAAATCCGTGACGGTGAAACTGCTAATATCGCGACTCAGGCAGCTTTGACAGGTCACCTGATGTTGTCTTCCATACATGCGAATGACGCCGCGACCACTATCTCCCGCCTTATCGACTTGAAGGTTGAGCCATTCCTCATCGCCTCCTCAGTCCTCGGAGTTTGCGCTCAAAGAATGGTACGTCGCGTCTGTCGGGATTGCGGGCGGATAATTGAAGCGCCGCTCGTGGAGCAGTTGGCTTATGAGAAAGCGACCGGGGAGAAACAGAAAGAGTTCTTCTATGGCGTGGGTTGCGAGGCGTGCTCATATACCGGCTACGTCGGCAGAGTGGGTATTTTCGAAATCCTGCGGATCACTGATGGCATCCGAACAATGATTGTCAACAATGCCAATAGCAGTGAAATTCGCTCGAAAGCTATCTCCGAAGGGATGGCCACCTTGCTCAAGGATGGAATGCTTAAAGTGCAGGCGGGCATTACTACCCCTGCGGAAGTCCTGCGTAGTGCATATGCTCCGGACTAATTGTTGTTGAGGTAATAAAATGGAATTTCAATATGAAGCGTATACCGCTGAGAAAAAACTGGTAAAAGGCAACCTTGCTGCGTCTAGTGAAGAAAGGGCCATCGGGCAACTGACAGCTGTAGGCTACCAGGTACTCAATATCAAAACGCTCAGTCCTATTATGCGGCTATATAAATCTCTGAACGTGGGTTTTACACCGCAGGTAAAACCAAAAGAAGTTATCATGTTTTCTCGCCAGCTGGCATTACTCCTGGAATCCGGCATAGACATTGTGAGTGCCCTGGATTTATTCAAGTCGCAGGCAACTAATCCCACTTTTCGGAAAACTCTTGAAGAAATTATTGCCGACCTCCGCGGTGGCACTTCCTTTTCTGTGGCATTATCCAAGTTTCCTAAGGTCTTTTCAACGATGTACTACCGGACAATTGCTGCCGGCGAACAAAGTGGCAACCTGGATGCGGTCCTGAGACGAATGGCGGAGTATATGGAGAGAACGGCGGCAGCCGCCAAAAAAGTGAAAGGTGCACTTACTTATCCTACCGTTGTCATGGTGATATCTATCATTGTCGTTGCCGTGCTGGTATTCTTTGTTATGCCCACTTTCAGTAGCCTCTATAGCACTATGGGCGCTGAACTACCGGGGATAACAAAGGCGCTTTTGAATGTTGCTGGGGGGGCGGCTGATTACGGAGTGTATTTCCTGCTCTTATTAGTCGCCGCGGTCATTGGAGTTGTTCTTTATATTAAAACTCCCGCCGGGAGAATCAACTGGGATAGATTGATGCTTCGTTTGCCGGTAATCGGACCGATTATTCGACTCAATGAGCTTTCCCGTTGTTGCCGTACCATCTCGATGTTAATTAAGGTCGGTTTGCCGCTCCCCGATATTATGACGATGTGCATTCAGAGCAGTGGCAATAAGATTGTGGTACGAGCTCTTACTGATGTTAAGCAGGAAATGCTCGGGGGAGAGGGTTTAGCCCAACCAATGCAAAAAAGGGAGATTTTCCTCCCGTTGATGGTGCAGATGGTTGCCGTGGGCGAGAAAACCGGTAACCTGGGCAATACATTGACGACAGTCGCCGATAGTTATGAAGCAGAAGCTGATGACAAGACTGCGACCGCAACCGGACTATTACAGCCTATAATGACTATTGGCATGGCGTTGGTAGTCGGTTTTATTGCAGTGGCGATGGTTTCTGCAATGTACGGTATCTATGGACAACTAGGTGGCTAGGGAGAGGATTGTCATACTGAAAATTCCGATTGTATCGGAGTGAATGTGTCTAATCGCTAAAGATGCTAGATTCTTTGTTCTGCCTGGTGTCAGACTCAGAATGATAGAAATAGAATACAATGCCAGGGTAAAGGAACTGGCAAATTTTCTGGATAAGGAACGGTAAAATGAAATCAAACAGAATATTATGGCTTGTCTTAACCGGCATCATTATTATCGTCCTCGCTGGAGCAGGCATTATCTATGCCGCGGACTCTAGGGAGGTCAACAAGCGGGAAGAATTGAATGATTCCATTGCCAAAAATCAGGCGACTCTAGCCCAGGGTCTCGCGGCGAAAGAGGCAAAGAAAGCCGAGGCAATTGAACTGGAACAACGACTTGCCGAAGCCAGACAACTTCTCGAAGAGACCAATTTCCGCGATTCTGCCGAGAGCATCGAGTATGACCGGATTCTGTTCTCGATTGCTAATAGTAGCCGATTACAGATAACCGGTCTGAATGCTACTTCTCCTCTGGATATGAAGGAGACCGCCGTCACTTATCAGGTCACGACGTTTACGGTCACAGTGGAAGGTATAACTCCAACGGCCATCTTTAGCAGTGGTCTGGACTCCACAAAGTACATCGACGATGTCGTGGACAATATCCTGGATTTTGTTCACGCTGTTGCCACCAGTGCTGATTTCGATACTGCCATGATTCAGTCAGTCGCTATCTCGCCGCCGGAACCGATGACAGATGAGGATGTCAGTAAACTGATTGAAAGTATTAATAAACGGGTCGAATCAATGCTGACGAAGGAACAGAAAGAGGGATTAACCGAGGAACAGATAGCCGCTTTGGTGCAGGGCAAACTGGCAGCCATGTCGCCAAGTGAAATACAGTGGCTAATGGAAGAAGCGGGTGTGGACAAAGTAACGGCGACAATAACCATTAAAATCTGGACTTATAAGGGGGCATGAGCTGATGGCTAAGAAAGTAACGACCCTGTATGTTGAAGATAGTAGTATTAAATTACTGGTTACAAGTGGCCGGCAGGTAGACAAGTGGGCGAGTGTTCCCCTGGAGGCGGGTCTGGTTAGTGGTGGTGTCATCCTCAATGAAAATGCGGTGGCGGGCAAAATTAACGAGCTGTTTACAACTATCAAGCTTGTGAAAAGCGCCACCACAGGTGGAGGGGGTCTGGGCAAACGCCTGGCGAATATCTTTGGCGGGCAAGGCAAACTTATTATCGGTTTGAGCGGGCGGGATTCGCTATACCGTGTAATCGCTTTACCCACCGTAGCGGATAACGTGCTTGCGGAATCCGTGCGCCGTGAAGCTGGTAGAGTCTTGCCGGTGTCTTTGGACGAGTTGTACCTTGCCTACCAACGTATCCCCGGTTTTGCCAACGAGAGCCGTATTTTTGTGGCGGCTTTCCCGAAAAACACCGCCGATACTCTGTTCAGAACGCTGCGCCTTGCCGGCATTACACCGCGTTTCGCAGACCTGGCGCCTTTAGCTCTGTGTCTCTCAGTGAATGAACCCAGGTCGATCGTTGTCGATGTCAGGCAGGATAATCTCAGTCTAATCGTTATGGCAGGCAGGGTACCACAGGTCATACGGAGTCTGGCTCTGCAAAGCGAAGTAAAGACAATCTCGGAGAATCTGCCGACCATTATCGAAGAGTTTTCCCGGACGGTTGCCTTTTATAACTCCAGCCACCAGCAGGAACCCCTTGATTCAAGTGTACCGGTGTTCGTTTCTTCGGACTTGGCAGATGCACCGGATAGCTGGAAAGCCCTGGTGGGTAAACTGGATTCTAAGGTCGCTGTATTACCCAGTGTCATCCAGTATCCCGCAAATTTCCCCGCGAACGAGTTTGCCATCAACCTGGGGCTGGCGGCTAAGGAACTTAACCTGGACAAAGAAGCCGCCAACTACTCACTGGTAAATTTGAATGCCTTACCGGCTTCACTCTTACCAAAACAATTCAATGCCTACCGCGTTTTAATCCCGGTGGTTGCCGTAGCGGGTATTGCCAGTCTTGTGTTCTTATGGATGATGTGGCAAGATCATATCACCGATAACAAAGACCTCGAATCTCAATTGACTACCACGCAGGCACAGATTGCTGGCAATGCTAAGGATATCGCTGATCTTACGGAACAGAACCGTAAATTGGAGGCGCAGATTCAGCCGATACTGGACTATGCTGGCGTATTCAATGTCAAACTGGATACCCTCGAGGCAGGGCGGACGCTCACCGATAGTGATCTGCACCAGATTGTGGCCTTGGAGCCGGACGCGGTAGCCGTGACCGGGGTAACATACAACACCGGCGGCGCGATTACAGTGAACGGTGTCTCGGCAGATTACCGTCAAGTCCTGAACTACGCTCAGAATCTGCGTGATAGCGGCGGTTTCACTACCATCGTCACTACTATTAAGTACGAGGCGGAGTATACGGAAGCGGGCGAGCTGGTTGCTAAATACACGTTCAGTTTCCAGATGAAATAGATTCCATCATCCTTTTTAATAATCATGACCCCCGTTCTCTTGAGCGGGGGTCTTTTTTTATCGTACTTTTTTGAGTCTCCTTCCGGCACTAACTCATGCCCCCATATCATCCCGTATCAAGTCTTGTCCCTTCACTAAGTTCAGGGCAGGCTCTGAGTATATCGAAGGAACGGGTTCAGCCTGAAGGGATTCACCGTGAACGGGACAGGGTATGGGGCAAGCCCAACCCCCTCACCCCAACCCTGTCTATCCCTTATTCTACATTCCTGTCATTCTCCGTGAAAACGGGGAATCCAGTCTTAGGGTGGGTGTAGTTGAAGAGAATCAAGGTAAAATCTACCGATGTGTTCATTCTTTAATTTGGATAAATTATAGCCACCCAACTGAAAAATAACCATTGTTATCCCGAGCATTGCCAAACACTGCTAATGTCTACCTGTTCAGGATGCTACATATTTCCCTCTGCATTCTAACTGTCTTTGCGAGCCCCGACATGTTCTGAGTTTATCCCTTCACTTCATTCAGGACAGGCTCTGAGTGAAACCGAAGGATGGCAATCTAGAGGCTTACGGGCAAAGAGAACGGTTTTAATCTAATAAAAACGTAGTTTTATCCCACAGCCGTTTTAGATTGCTTCGTCGTGCGAGATTATGGAAAACTTCTGGCAAAGACTACTTGGGGTAGAAAGCCTGAAAGAAAAGCGTACTACAGGGGGGCAATCCCTAAAAATGGGCAAAGAAAAACCCCTCCCGGTAAAGGCGAGGGGTTCTTCTGCAACGAATCTAAATCACTGTTATGATTCTTACTTTACGGAACGTCTTCCCACTCAGTACCACTGAACTGTATGGTAGCCGGCCATGCAACAGAACCGGTCGAACCGGTTCCATTGGTTGCGCCTGTAATTAATCCGGTAGCAGTCCAAGTATACATGCCTCTTATTCCAGAGCTTCCAACCATGTACTCAAGAAGAGCATCTTCGCCGGCTGCCGTAGTGGTAACGGGAACAGCCCCGTCATTATCTGCTTGATAAGCAGCGAGCGCAGTTCTGACACTGGCTAACTCGGCGTTAGCGGCTCCGACATTACCTCTACCTATAAACTTGGACAGGTTTGGGATGATTGCCGCCGCCAGCACGCCCAGAATGACGATGACAATCAAAAGTTCAATGAGTGTGAAGCCCTTCTGGCCTCCCTTGAATGATTTGGATACCTTTGCCATGAACCTTTTCATCTATAGTTTTTCCTCCTTTTTTTCTTTGTGGCTGGTACTAAGATTTAGTACGCCATCTATATATAGGGCACACAATCAAATCTAACAAAACCTTACAATGGTGTAAATCAACCAATCGGGCTAATTAGGCTCAGACGTTGGTACTAGGCAGAGTACTAAGGAGAGGTTCAAAATCTCCCTTAATCCCTCTTTGCGAAAGAGGGAAAAATATAACTCTCCCCTTTTTAAGGGGAGATTGATAGGGATTATCCAACAGTGTCACCCTAAGCCCTTCAGGGTGAACCCCTCATTCATTTGTCATTGCGAGCGAAGCGTGGCAATCTCCGAGTGGCGGGGACTCCTCCACCCAGAGATTGCTTCGTCGTTACTCTCCTCGCAAGGACGGATAGGGTCAGGGTGTCGCAATCCACCTCCTTTGTCATTCTGAGTGTAACGAAGAATCTAGTCACCGACTCTCTATGTATTACAGTGTGGGTTGCTAGATGCTTCGCTTTTTATCTCGTAAGAATTAAATAAGGCGAGGGGCTCAGCATGACAAGGGGGTAGGTAGGACACATCCCCACCCGGAGATTGCCACGTCATCCCGACTTTGTCGTGGATTCCTCGCAAAGACAGGATGGGTAGGGGGAATGACGGAAGACCATTATCGAACAAAGTTGAACATAATTGAGCACAATCCCTAGTACTATTATCCTTCATGTATACTACAGGCTGATACCATTGACAATCACACTCAAAAGTGGTATTATGACAATTCCGTGGATATATAATGAATAAAATACTTGTGACTACTACCTCTGTAATTAAAGGTATCAAGCAAAACCTGCGCATTGGTTTTCTAAAAGACCAGCGAGGGGTCAATGTTGTTGAGTTCCTGCTGATTGCCGCTATTCTGGTGGTGCTAGCACTTGTCATAATACCCAACCTGAATATGTTTCTGGGGACAGATAAGAAGATTGCCGCTGCGAATACTGAAGCTCTGAACATGCGTGCCGCCGCCCTGAACTATTTTAATGATGAGGGTGTATATCCTGAAGACTCGGATATTCTCTCCAGTAAAGATTATATCGGCGAACCTAGGGCTTATTATACCTTTAACAAAGGTACGGGTAGAATAATGGATGCCACCATGGATACTATTAATCACCTGCCCGCTGACCCGTGGAAGGGCATCCACTGGGATTATACTTCAGGGAGCTGGGTGAAGGAATGATACCGCGAGAAAGTATGAGAATGGAACGGCGGCGGTCCAGCGTTGAGGTAATCGCCGATATCTTGCGGCTGGGGCAAGCAGGTAAGACGGAGATAATGTACAGCGCCAATATGAGTTACTTCCAGTTGCAGAAATACCTGAATTACCTGCTGAAGCTGGGGCTCATCGATAAAGTGACTGTGGGCAATCCGTCCGTAACCTATCGCGTCACGGAGAAGGGACTGGCTCTGCTGAAGAGTATTGAAAGCGTGTTGGAAGTATTGCAACTGACGGATGTCGAATAACATATAGCATATTATTTTTTTTGCCTTTTAACAGACAGATTCAGGGTAAATAGAATCGGAAAGGAGAGCCCCTTTGACTGATAGCAAAATACTGGTGGTACCGGCGGACCTGGTTAAAAAGATTGACGACAATCGTGGGGATGTGAGCCGGGCGGAATTCCTGGAGGCGTTAATTGATAATCTCGTAAAGGAAAAATCTGAACCTGAAGACGCAATGAAGTATGCCACCACGGAAGAGCTTTCCTCTTTCGAACAGGATATGAAGCAGTTACTGAAGAGTTTCCTGGATTTCTTTGTGAGCTACGGGCTGGAACTGGGTGAGAACGGACAGCAGGTAGAATTGGAGAAATTCACGAGCAAACTGAAGGGTTTGCAGAAAGACCTGGGTGCCGATAGCGGCAAGGGGGGTGGCAAAGCCACCATTAAATGGAAGTAGCCGCTTAAGTATAGCTTTCACGGAAAAATCGAGAGAGAACCCCTCCCCTAAAACGGAGGGGTTTTTTATGTCCTAAATGTCGTTCCTGCACACGCAGAATCCATCATACCGGCATACCTTACGAATGGTAAGAACTTTACTATCCCTTGTCGAGAAGAAATTCATGGGAAGCAGGGACGCCCCTTCACTATGAAAATGACCCCCACTCCATTATCTTTGCGAGCCCCGACATGTTCTGAGTTTATCCCTTCATTTCATTCAGGACGGGCTCGTGAAACCGAAGAGCTTGTCCTGAGTATGCGAAGGAATGGCAATCCAAAAGTCTCGTGAGAAGCACACCGTCACGCAAATGCAGTTTTTATTTGGCAGGATATTCGTTTAAGATTGCTTCTTCGTCCTAATCAAATGAAATGAGTCGAAGGACTTCTCGCAAAGACAAACGACGATTGCAAGGGATTTTTTATACCTGCGCATGCGTAATAGAACATTGTTCTAGTATCCAATACCTTCCTAAAGCCAGAATAATCTGCGATAGTAGTTGCGAAGGTATTGTTATGTTATACACAAAAATAGACATCGTCCGAGCCATCATACTACACATTTCCGCTCTTATTTCAATAGAGAGTGCTTGTATAAACACGCCATTTTTTACCAATCGTTACATATGCAAACAATTATTGCCCCCGTTGAATCAGGCGAAAGTCTGAGTCCTACACATAAAGGAGGAAAACAAAATGACTACATTAGGTGAGCTATTCCGCAATGGCAATCATGAGGAGTTGTGGCAGAGGTGTTGTGGGTTCATTGACCTGAGCATTGAAGAGTTTATGAACATCCAAACACGGTTATTAAAAGAACAGCTGGCACTGCTGAAGAAGTGTGAACTGGGTCGCTATATTTTGAGCGGTGCTAATCCCGAAACCGTTGCAGAGTTTCGCGCGGAAGTGCCACTGACAACTTACGCTGATTATGCCCCATATCTTTTGAAACGCAAAATGGATGCGTTGCCCAGGAAGCCGATTTTATGGCAGTACACCTCCGGTAAATATGGCGAATATGCTTACCGTTGGGCGCCGGTGACCGCGCGACAGCTTGAAGAAATCGAGCCGTTAATCCTGGCGATGGTGTTCTTTTCTGCATGTAAGCAAAGAGGGGAAATCGCTTTTAGACAATATGATAAGGTGCTCTACGGAATGGCGCCGCCACCGTATGCAACCGGGTCGTTAGCACGCGCTTTCCCGAGGGGTTTGTTCGACTTTCTGCCACCAATAAATCAAGCAGAAGAAGCGCCTTTTGAGGATAGGGTACAGCAAGGTTTTAACATGGCTCTGACCAAAGGACTGGATTTGTGTTTGGCGATGTCCAGTGTAATGGTAGCTATGGGCGATCGCTTTGGTAAAGGAAACGGTAGTGCAGACCTTGTGAATTTGCTGAGACAACCCAGGGTTCTCACCCGGCTTGTTAAGGGAGTAGTAAAAAGCAAGCTGGCTGGTCGATCTATGATGCCTAAAGACATCTGGTCGTTGAAAGGCTTAATTACCTTTGGGATAGATGGCTCGATATTCCGGGAGAAAATCAAGGAGATGTGGGGAAGGTATCCTCTGGATTTCCATGGTTGCACCGAAGCACCTCTGCTAGCAATGCAGACGTGGGACTATCAGGGTATGACCTTTATGCCCAACCTCAACTTCCTTGAATTTATTCCGGAAAAGGATAGCATAAAATCCCGGGAAAATCCTTCTTATCAACCGCCGACTAAGTTGATTGACGAGCTACAACCAGGCAACTATGAGCTGGTGCTTACGAGTTTCCATGGCGGACCTTTTATCAGGTACAGACCGGGGCATTTGGTAAAAATCACGGCGCTACGTAATGAGCAACTCAATATCGACATTCCCCAGATGGTGTTCCTTACCCGCGTCGACGACCAGATTGATATTGCCGGTTTCACTCGCCTATCGGAAAAAGCTATCTGGCAAGCTATCGAAAATACGGGTTTAGCTTATGAGGACTGGATAGCCCGTAAAGAAAGCAACGGAGTGTCGGCACTACATTTGTATATTGAACTTAAGGACAACGGCGGTTTAACGCCTCAGCAGATGTCCGCGCGCATCCATGAAGAATTGAAGAAGTTGGATGCCCCCTATGCCGATTTGGAATCATTCACCGGTCTAAGACCGCTGACGGTTACGCAACTGCCCCGGAATGCTTTCCAGAGCTATAAGCAAAGACAACAAGCCGCTGGTGCCGAGCTGACACAACTTAAACCGCCGCACATCAATCCATCTAAAGAAACTGTGGCATTTCTGGTCAATCCTTCTGTTACGGTGACGGCGACTTCAGGAGGAATGGTGCCGGTGTAAATATACTGTAAGTTTGAGTTGTCTCGTTGTTAACATGACTGATATGTTAAGAGGGACGAGGTAATTACATTGAGCCAGATAATTAAATTTCAAGAGGAGGAAAAATGATGGATATATTGCTTATTGACCCACCTTATATGAGTCTAAAGGGAGTATCTACAGATTGTGGGTATAATGTAGGTCTGACAGGCTTGGCAGCTTATCTCCGCCAGAAAGGTATTGAAACAGCAGTTTTAGCCGGAGACCTATTAGAACCGCCGTCTAATAGAGCATGGACTAGCTATCATTTCAATGATTATGCTGTGGCACAGCGAGATTATGAGAGGATTGTAAGTGATAAGACTCATGTTGTTTGGAAAAAATTGGCTGGTATCGTGAGTCAGACCAATCCAAAGGCTGTGGGAATATCGTATTATACACCGTTAAAGTATACCGTGGAGATGGTAGCTCATCTGGTTAGAGGGATAAATCGAGATATCAAGATCATAGCCGGTGCTTTTCAACCAACATTTTGCCCCGAAGAAGTAATGCAGAACCCAGATATTGACGTTGTAGTTAGAGGAGAGGGAGAGATTCCACTCTTACGCCTCATGAAAGAGCTAAAGAAGGATAGTCCAAAATGGGAGAAAGTACCCGGAATCTACTACAGAGACAAAGACGGCCAGGTGCGGAATAATCCTGGTGTAGATCTGATCAGTAATCTTGATGAACTACCATTTCTCGCTAGGGACTTGGTGTTGAATTGCGATTATAATGTCTACCGGGGCCATTGTATGTCTTCGACTCGTGGATGTCCATATGTATGCTCTTTTTGTGCCGATAAAAGAATATGGGGAGGGAGGGTGCGGCGTCGTAGTGTGGATAATTTTGTGGAAGAACTGAGGCTCTTACAAAATACGTATCAGGTCGATTATGTTGATTTTGTTGACGGGACTTTTACATTTGACCGGAAGTATTTAGAGGCATTCTGTAATAAAGTTATTAGCGACAATTTAAAGATAAACTGGAGATGTACTGCTAGGTTTGACAATATAGACGAAGACATAGTTAAGCTAATGAAAAAGGCTAACTGTTGCGGTATGTTATTTGGTTTGGAGTCAGGTAGTGACCGGATATTGAAGGCTATGAATAAAAAGACGACTATTAAAGAGAATGTTAGAGTGAGCGAAATGGTCTATGACAGTGGCATTACTGTGGCAACTTCGGTATTGTTTGGTTTACCGTATGAAACTAAAGAAGATATGGAAGCAACTCTGGAACTAATGAGGAAAGTTAAGACCAGCGGTTTTGACGTAAATAGCTACACCCCGCTACCCGGCACCTCACTATATGATTCCATGAGTGAGGAGGATAAGAAAAATATTGATTGGCGAAAAGTGGCTATGAAATCCCACGATAATTACTTCTCAAAAACTATGTCACAAAATGATTTCAGGAACTATCTCTCTCAAGCGTTTGAGATAGCAAATGAGGCGTGGAAGCGAAGTATAGCCTCCAACGCTCTGCATGCAAGATGAAATAAGAGCCTGATAAGAAGTCTGTCTCTTAATGGATAGTACCAGACCAAAGTGCTAGCCGCTTTACGAGTATGGCTCGTGACCCTATGGTACCGTTCCAAGAGTAAACCGCTGGTCCAACAAGTCAATATAGGTATAACGAGGAGCCGTGGCAATTTCTCTTTTCTTCAGAATTATATTGATTGCCTCGTTAGCTGCCAGGATTGAAGCTAATCCAACACCGATACTTATAGTGGGACCTGGCCTTTCCCTGCCAAGGATTGTTCTGTAAGCTTCATGTGTTGCAGCTGGGATGTATGAAGGCAAGATTGGTAGAACCCTCTCTAAAGGCACATGTAGCTCTTCAATACCATTCAAGTCCACGTCTGGAGGTAAGTTGTCATATTCTTCTAGTGTCAGCCCTCGAGGACCGAAAATCACTATCATTGCGCCGAATCCAATAGCGCTGGTAAAGAAGTAGTGTATACCCCGGTTACGCGCTGCTCTCTGAAGGCTGATAGATTGTCTAAATAGACCGAAATCCATTTCATCTATCACCAAATCGCTATCGCTCACGAACCGGATGGCATCAGATTCGTTGATTATCCCCGCCGTGCTGTAGTCGATCTTCGCCTGTGGATTAATATCCTTAATTTGGTTGAAAACTATTTCAGCCTTATTGTATCCTAAACTCGTAATAGAAGAGCCGAATTGACGATTGAAGTTGCTCTTTTCGAAAGTACCGGGGTCAGTTATCTTTAGTCGTCCTATGCCAATCCTTACCAGCCTCTCTGCGAGCAAACCGCCGACACCACCAACGCCAGCGATTGCTATCGTCGAACTTCGCAGCTTTTCTTGTTCGGATTCGCTCAAGATTCCTATGTTTCTGGAGTAGATTTCACTATAGAAGTTGTCCATGGTCCTCCTGCAGTGGCCTTACATTCCTGACAGACATTGTACACGAATCAACCTTCGTGCTATTACGCATGAATAGTAATCAGTAGCAGTCAGTATAATAGGGCACCTGGTACTTGTCAAGCACAATGAGAGAACTGTGGCGCTTTAGTCTCTTATTAGCGTGAATAAAATTTAGCATCAGCGCCCCTCTGCTTTCTGGTTGACAGGCTTGAAGCTATAAGCGATAATTATGCAAAGAGCACTTGATTGCGGGAATGTAATATCTGCTTCATTTGAATAGAGGAGACAATCATTGAACTTATGGGCAATTATACCGCTTGCTAGTTGCGTAGCTTATGCGATCCTGTTCGTACTGGTCGTGCAGCAGGCTAAAACACGGGTGGAGAAGATATTTTCTCTGTTTCTTTTCGCTTCAGGACTGTGGAGTTTTTTTACTGTCATGCTTGATATAAATCTCTCTGCTTCTACTCAGTATCTGATTTTCTGGAACGGACTTCTTGCCCCCGCCATCCCATGGGTAGCCGTGGCTTACTATCATTTCATCCGGGCTTATAATAATAAAGCGGCAGGGATAGGAGTATATATCGGGTATGTGTTTGTTCTCACTATGTTGGTGCTTTCTCTGAAAGGTTATGTTGTTAAGAACGCCAGCCTGGTCAATGGTTACCTGCAACACGAGATTCACCCCTGGGACTATGTAATAGCTAGTGCCCTCATTCCCATTCTGATTACCACTATTGTCATGCTGGTGCAGAGGTATCGCCGCTCAGTAGATGCCATCGACCGAAACAAAACGGCATACTTGATGACTGGCTGGTGTATTCTGTTAGTTATCAGTTATATCACTCCCTTCACACCAGCGCTGGCTGGCTTGCCTACAGACCACATTGGTAACCTGATTAATGCTTGTATTATCGCTTATACCATTACACGGTTTCGCCTGCTTGATATCAGATTTGTGATACGTAGAGGATTAGCATATGCTCTCATGCTCATCCCTATTTCTGTTCTGTATATCGGCGGTCTAGTGCTTACAGCAAACACTGGCTTACCATTCTATATTATCTTGCTACTCGCGGCTGGTTTAGCCATACTATTCGCACTAATAAGCCTCCCCCTCAGACGTCCTATCCAGGCAGTCGTGGATCGTTTTTTTTACGGTGAAACATATAGCCATCGCCAGACACTGCTTAGTTTCACGACCAGGATGGGCAATGTTCTAAACCTGGAAGAACTTGCCGGGGAAATGCTGCAAATGTTATCAAAAGCCATCCGTGTTTCACGGGCAGTATTGCTCTTTGAAGATGCGGGTAGCGGTTATTTTATTGTACGGTTCGTTTATCCGGAAACGGAAAATAAGTCAGATAATGAATTTAAACTTCTTTTTGATAGCCCGGTGATAACGTGGTTGCAGAAAGAGTCGCAGCCTCTTACTTTGAGACAAATTGATACTGCCCCACAGTTCAAAGCATTGTGGGAAACCGAAAAAGAAAATTTGCGTAATTCCAATTTGGAACTTTTCTGTCCTCTGAAGAGCCACAATAAACTAGTAGGTATTCTTGGCTTGAGTAAGAAGTACTCAGGTCGCCTTTATAACCAGGAAGATATGGAGCTTGTGATGAGTGTTGCGAGTCAGGCGGGTATTGTCATAGAAAATGCTCAGCTGTATGACCAAGCAAAGACCTGGGCAATTACAGATGGATTAACGAAGTTATGGAATCACCGCTACTTACATGAGCGTCTGGATGAGGAAATCGCGCGAGGCACGCGATTTGGGGCTGCCTTCTCAATTATTATGATTGATATTGATTTTTTCAAAACATATAACGATACTTATGGGCATCTGGCCGGAGATGAAGTGCTTGCCAGTATCGGCAAGTGTATTCAGAGTTCAATCCGGACAATTGATATGGCATTTAGATATGGCGGTGAGGAATTTGCCGTCATTCTGCCCGAGACAGTGCTTGAAGGCGCCTATGTGGTGGCAGAACGTGTTCGCGAGAAGATAGAACAAAGATTTCGTAGCGGGCGGGTATCTATAACTGCAAGCCTTGGTATTGCTTCTTGGCCGACTGATGGTGTAACGAAAGAGCAAATTCTTACGTCCGCTGACCAGGCGCTATACGCTGCCAAAGAAACAGGAAGAAACAGAACCTGTGCCCCATCTGATGTCAAGAAACAGGGATTAGTTACCATAGGCTCAGAGTCTGCAACACAACGGATAGCTATCAGTATGATTTTTGCCCTCGCAGCAACTGTCGATGCTAAGGACCATTATACGTATGGCCATTCAAGAAAGGTCAGTCAGTATGCAGTGGCGATGGCGGAGGCTTTGAACCTCTCACAAGAAAAAATCACTGTCGTGCGAAATGCCGGTCTTTTACACGATATCGGGAAAATCGGCATCCCCGATGCTATACTCAACAAAGAGGGGACGCTTGATGAGCAGGAATGGAGACAGATCAAAACTCACCCCGAGTTGGGAGTGGAGATACTCAGGTATGTCGTTGAGTTATCTAATGCCCTGCCGATCATTTTAAATCATCACGAACACTATGACGGTAGTGGCTATCCCTCGGGTATAAGCGGTAAGCAGATACCTCTCGAGGCGCGTCTTATCGCTGTTGCTGATGCCTATGACGCGATGACTTCACTCCGTCCTTATCACAGCCAGCGTTCACCCCAGGATGCAATCATCGAACTAAGGCGCTGTACCGGGACTAATTTTGACCCTGAGTTGGTAGACCTTTTCTGTAAAATTATCCAGCCGATGGTACTGAAGGGCGAAGGCGAACGATAAATCACCTGACGCTATATTACTGATATGGTGTGATACCTCGCTTGTCAGGCGTAAAGCCAGAACTGAAGTAAGACATATTAAACAAATTTTGTTAACTGCCCTGGATTACTGCTTTTCAGCGAGGCAACTTCCCGGCTGACTATCTGGCTCCTTACAACTTTAGCCAGTGCCTGTTCCATGGTTTGCATTCCTTCCTTGGTGCTTAACTGCATAATATTTGGCAATTCATAGCTTTTCCCCAGGCGAATGAGATTTCTGACGGCTGGTGTGGCGATAAGAATTTCAAAAACTGCTATTCTTCCAACACCCTCGATACGTGGTAGAAGGCATTGTGTCAATACTGCTTCTAAGACTTGGGAAAGCTGGAGTCTGATTTGTGCCTGTTGATTTGCCGGGAAAATATCAATCATACGGTCGATGGTTTGTGCAGCATCCGTAGTGTGCAATGTACCCATCACCAGGTGTCCTGTCTCGGCGGCTCTAACTGCTGTGGATATGGTCGTTAGGTCTCGCAATTCGCCGATGTAGATAACATCGGGATCCTGACGAAGTGCGTGTGAAAGAGCAAGGTCAAAAGACCTAGTGTCTTCACCGAGATCGCGCTGAGCTATGATGCTTTTTTTATTGCGGTGCAAATATTCTATAGGGTCCTCAATGGTAATGATGTTCCGGCTCTCCGTCTCATTAAGGTAGTCTATCATCGCCGCCATGGTAGTGGATTTCCCACTCCCAGCGGGTCCGGTCACTAGGATGAGTCCCCTAGGTGTCAGAACCAGTTCTTTGAGAATTCCGGGTAAGCCCAGCTGGTCAATGGTAGGAATGGTAAAAGGCACTAAACGGATAGCGAAAGCTAATGTCCCTCTTTGTTTCAATACGTTAACGCGGAATCGTCCAATTCCGGGAGCGCTATAAGCAAGGTCCAGTTCAAGTTCTGCCGCGAATATTTTTCTATGTTCCGGAGTACTTATAGATTCAAATATCCTCTCGATATCATTAATTGTCAGTGGTGGTGAGTCTGTAACCGCGGTTAGTTTTCCATCAATCCTGAGAATTGGCGAACTACCAACTCTTAAATGTAGGTCGGAAGCATTCTTCTCTACCATTATTTTAAGAAGCGTGTCTATTTCCATGCATTCCTACCTCTTATACGGAATTTATTGTGCTTGGATAAATACGAGTGGTAGTACCTTATAATTTATCAGTATATGGAGTACTATTGAATAGTACTTTTCTACCAATGATGCGATATATGGCAAGATAATTTCTTTATAGTTTTGAATTTTCATAATATATAAAGCGCTATCGGCTTGAGAATCTCTCATTTATTATATTAACGATGTTGACTGGAGTCTGTCAGTTTAGACACGAAATTGCCCGTCTTCTTCTATTCTGGTATCATTGAATTTCTAGATGCATATCAAAATTACTTTCCTTGGGGCAACTAAGACTGTCACTGGTTCGCGGCATCTTGTTGAAGCCAATGGTCTTAAATTCCTGGTTGATTGCGGGTTGTACCAGGAGCGCGACCTGAGAGTTCGTAACTGGGAGCCTTTCTTTTGTCCTCCGGCAGATGTCGATGCTGTACTCTTGACTCATGCTCATCTCGACCATTCGGGATTTATTCCTCGGTTCGTCAATGATGGTTTTAGGAGCTGTATCTATTGTACTCCCGCGACCGCTGACATAACCAGGATTATGCTTCTGGACTCCGCGCGCATTCAGGAGCAGGATGCTGAGAATAAAAAGCACCGTCATCGGAGAGAAGGCAGGGAGGGACCATATCCGGAAATTCCCCTTTACACAGAGGCAGATGCCAGGTCTTGTTTCCCTCTTTTCTCGCCGGTGTCTTATGGTCAAACCGTTGAGCTTGGCGAAGGCGTTACCTTCACTCTGTATGATGCGGGGCATGTTCTCGGGTCAGAGATGATTGAGGTCAGGGTGCGTCAAAAAAGGGAGCAAAGGGTACTGCTTTTTTCAGGAGACGTGGGGCGTGTGGACAGACCTATTCTGCGAAACCCCACATTCTTTGATAGAGCCGACTATGTTGTGACCGAATCAACGTATGCAGACCGTGTGTTTCCGAACCCAGACGAAATGATGGCGGAATTCATTGAGGTTATCAGAACAACCACCGCGGCCGGTGGCAATATTGTTATCCCCAGTTTTGCACTGGAGAGGGCACAGGATATCCTCTACTACCTGAGCAAAGCGATGGGTGCCGGTCAATTGCCATCATTACAGGTCTATCTTGACAGTCCGATGGCGGTCAATATCACCGATATCTTTGAGCGGTATGCTCACCTCATGGACGAGGAGACAAGACGTCTTATCAGTCAAAAAAAGTCACCGTTTGATTTTCCGGGATTGCACCTTGTCTCGTCTGCGAGTGATTCCCGCCAGATTGAACAAATGGAGGAGCCAGCCATTATCATTGCAGGGTCGGGGATGTGTACTGGAGGTCGTATCAAGTATCACCTCATCTCAAATATCACCCGTCGAGAGAGCACAATTCTCTTTGTGGGATATCAGGCAAAGGGAACGCTCGGACGGCTTATTGTGGACGGGGCAAAAGAGGTGCGTATCCTGGGGAAAAACTATCCCGTGAAAGCCAGGGTTGTTCAAATGAATGGCTTCTCTTCCCACGCAGATAGCATTCAACTTACTCGCTGGCTCTACAATCTCAAGCGGGCGCCCCGTCATGTTTTCGTGGTGCACGGTGAGGAAGAGGCGGCAAATCACCTTGTGGAAACAGTCCGGAAAGATAAGGGTTGGACCGTGACTGCGCCTGATTATCAGAACGAGTTCGTGCTTGATTAATTGCGGCTGATGGCTTTCCTGCCGACGACTTCCTGCTTGATGTACCATCTCTGCACAGTTTCAACTACGGATGTTGGGTCGTCACAGATACGAAGCAGGTCGAAATCTTCTTCAGAGATATAACCGCTGGTAAGCACGGTACCTCTTAACCAATCGAGGAAACCTTTCCAGAACTTGCTATTGTAAAGAATGATGGGAAAGGGTCGTATTTTATGGGTCTGCATCAGGGTCAGCACTTCCGTAACTTCGTCCATTGTCCCCAGACCGCCGGGCATGATAACGAAAGCAATAGCGTATTTCACAAGCATAACCTTGCGCACAAAGAAGTGCTTGAAAGTGATTGACTTATTGGCATAGGGATTACATGCCTGCTCTATCGGTAACTCGATATTAAGTCCAATCGATTTAACCCCAGCTTGCGCTCCACCCTTATTAGCGGCTTCCATGATGCCGGGACCGCCGCCGGTAATAATGTTGAAACCAAGTTCACCCAGTCGGCGGGCGATTTCTTCAGCCTGGCTATATAGTTCGTCGTCAGGGGAGAGCCGTGCCGAACCATAGATACTCACCGCCGGCTCAATTCCGGAAAGTTTATCAAAGCCCTCCACCATTTCCCCGATAATACGGAACATGCGCCACGATTCTTCTTTAGCGAGTTCATTGATTTCATATTCGAATGGCATAGTACGCCTCCTTGCAGGTAAGTAGATATTACCATATTTCATAGAGACATTGACACTACCAGGGCTTCAGGGTATTCTTGTTTTCAATACATTATGAGAAAGGACACGATGTCAACTGAAAGCAATGCGTTAGTCTTCAGCGCCGTTTTCCTGGCGAAGAATCCACCCAACGACAGGGGAATTGCACAACTGGCACAATGGGGTAAGAAATTCTACACCATGGGTCTGGTGCAAGGAGGGGAGGGCAATCTCAGCGTCCGCACGCGGCTCGGGTTTATCATTAGCGGGACGGGCGTGGCACTGGACGCTTTGACCCCGGAAACAGTCGCCGAGGTAACTGGCGTGGTTTATGGGCTGAATAAGACCTCGGTCTATGTCAAGGGGCAGGTCATTCCGTCACGCGAGACTATCCTGCACTCGCAGATATACGAGGCGCAGTCGGCTGTCAATGCTATCTTCCATGTCCATGATGCTCTTGTGATGATTCAGGCGGAGAAGCTGGGTATCCCGGTGACTTCTGCAGAGAAAGAAGCGGGGTCGCAGGAGCTAGCGCAAGAAGCGGTAAATTTGATCAAGTTCAATAAAGATATACGCTACTTCGTGCTTAGGAACCACGGTATCATTGCTCTGGGTACGACTATGGACGAAACTGGTAAGTTGATAGAGGAGATGAGGAGGAAAGCGGGGAAATAACCGGTATAATCGACTCCAATCTTTTTAAGAGGATGCGGTTGACTACCAGCTTCCAGTTATTTATAGTGGATTTATATCGGAGTTCAATCGAATAAGACAATGACAGTATACAAACCTGAGAACTGTACAGATGAAGCGCAATTTGTCCATTACTGCGACCTTTGTAGTTACTCGAGCAATTTCAGCGACTACTGGTGGCCCGGGTGTTATCACTGGGAGGAATGGAATTACACTCTTTGTAACGATTGCCTGCGCATGTTAGCGCTGCAAGCAAAAACAAATAGGGAAGCATCGCTTACGGATGAAATTAAGGCACATCATACTTTGAATTACTAAAAGATATACAAGGGAGGTTGTTATGGTGCGGAGATTTTTCATCACGGCAATTTTGGTCATAACCTTTGGGATTTTACCGGGGTGTCAAGGTGGCACGACCACCCCTCCGGTTGTCTATTCTCAATATGAATTGGAATATCGTCTTATATCTAATTTCGGTGATGCGTTTTACTGTGACCCCGATTTATACCCTGTGGCACGCTTGGGGCAAGAAGAACAGAATGCTCTGGAGCAGTTTTCAACCATCAGAAATAACCAAGAAGAGTTTTCAGCGATTCTGAAACAACTCTGTTTACAGGAGAAGGCGGACTATACTACGGATGAAAAAGTGCTTATCTATCGTGAACACAAGAAGCTTACATCGGCGATACAGATGACTGCTTCTGGAGACACCTACAATTTTGCCTTGCGGGTGGGAGAAGGGCAGGGTGAGCGCATCGAGGGAACAGTCACAGAATCGGGGCAGATAAAAGTAACGAACCGGGAGGCCAGTTTTAATACATGTCCCATCTGCCTGTCAGTCGGAACTCTCATTGATACCCCTGACGGACAAGTGCAGGTGGAGCAATTGCATAAAGGAATGTCTGTCTGGACAATCGATGAATCGGGTCGACGTGTCGCTGCCGTAGTAATGGACACAGTTTCGACTCCAGTGCCGGCATTATTCCAGATGGTCAGGATTACATTAAACGATGGTCGGGTAGTGACCGCATCGCCGGGGCATCCTACAGCAGAAGGGCAAGTATTAGGTGATTACCAGACGGGCGATACACTGGATGGTGCGTTAGTGATTATAGTGGAGCGAGTGATTTGCGACAACAGTATGACCTACGATATATTACCTTCCGGTTCGACGGGTCTGTACTGGGCGAATGGGATTCTATTGAGAAGCACACTTTGGAAGAAATGACATTAGCTCAATCAGCTTTCATGATAGACTAAAGTTTTATAGAGCACTACTGTCATAATGTTTTATTTTGTTAAGGTGATGCTTCTCACGCGCACGTTGCAACTCAGAGAGAGCCGATTACATAAAAGGCTGGTTAGAAGGTAGAGGCGTAACCAGTTTTCGTTGGGTATGCTACGGTCTGCTTCTTTTTTGAACTCTTCTCTTAGCTGTTGCTTTGTGAAGTAGACTGATTCATACATACTGTTTAATCCGAACCTTACTTTTCTTATTCATAACTAACCTAATTTTACTTTAACTATAGAAAATATAAATAGTAATTTGGTAGGAGGTCGGATATTACTTAAGTAGTGTTGAATATACCTGAATGGGGCGAATTGAGGTCATGGTTGTGCCATCAGGAATAAGGTGGGGAAAATGGGACTTGGAATTTGGCATTTGTTATTTGAGGTTTCCCTTCACTGAAGGGCATGGTATCCCTGGAGCGATTCGAACGCTCGACCCGCTGCTTAGAAGGCAGCCGCTCTGTCCAACTGAGCTACAGGGACATGTCAGTCACACGTAAATTCTACGATAAAACGAGTGGCAAAACAAGTCGTAGACCGACTGCTTTAAGTTTAGAACATAAGACCCACGTCGTGCCGGATACTGCCAGAACAAAGTGAGTTTTTGAAAATTGAGAACCGTAAGAACCGAGGGTTACGGTTCATATTGTTTCAGTCTATCTGGGTAGTGATTATTTATAAAAATTCCTGCTGAATACCCGCCAGCTTGCTGGCGGGATGAAAGCAGTTCACTCTAAAGTGAAAATAAATTACTTGCCAAGTAGATGAATAAGATGTTATAAAAGCGGCATGGGTATTAGGCGAACTAGACATGCCGTGTATGACTTGAAATACCATCTCGTATGGATACCAAAGTATAGAAAACACATTTTGGACGACGAAGTTTCGGATTATCTGAAAGAGGTTTTTAGGAAAATAGCTGAGGAATATGGGTTTAAAATAGACACCTTGGGAATTATGGAAGACCACGTTCATATTTTTGTTGAGGCTCGACCGAAGTATTCTCCCGCACAGATTGTACAGATAATGAAAAGTATCTCGGCTCGGGAGGTATTTAAAAAGTTTCCTAAGTTGAGAAAGAAGCTTTGGGCTGGTGAATTGTGGAATGACGGATACTTTGTTCGAAGTGTTGGTGATAAAGTAACCGCTGATGTAATTCGAAAATACATAGAATACCAAGCCCATGAAGACGACTCCAATCAACTAAATATGTTCTCCACCTAATATGATGCCCCCCAGCTTGCTGGGGGGTTATTCACTATACAACTTTTCACACGTCTGACACATGTCAAGGCAAGGACATTGACACCCGTTGCTGCGGGGGATAGAATTTTGGTGTCATATTTTATATGTTCGAGCAATTTATAGAGTCGGAGAAGAGACGTTGAGTGAAGTCATAGAACTAATCTTGGAAGGTACACCCGATATGATTATTGAATGCGTCACGAATCTTGTGAGGAAATTGTACTCTCAAGGCGAATGGTATAAGAGTATTCCTAAAATAGGTGATGCACCCGACTACACAAAACGGGATAGGACATACTCTGCTGCACTCGAAGTCTTTGTGATACAAAAGCCCTTGCTGCGTGAGGATTACGATGCGAAAATAGGGACTATAAGTCTTCAGCTTCTTCCAAACGAGCGCACCTTGTTGAGCTTTCAAAAATCTGAAAACTCAGACTCTCCTTGGGGGCATTTTATAAAATATCTTTTTGGGGAACTTGAACGATTGGGTTTTATTCATTTTGAGGAGGAGAAACCTCCTATTGGTTTCAGAAGAAATGTCTGATAAACCATCTGAGTAATTGAGTCAGGTTATCCCACAATGCAGAACCCTCTCGACATTACTAGGATTACCGTCAGCTCGTCTTAACGGTAAATGGTAACAGAATTTATAGGTCCACCATTACCTCTTCGGAAACGGATTATTATGACGCACTACAGCGTAAAGGTGCCTTTTACCAGCGCCACATCCCGACAATTGCCCCGATGCATAACGCCGCGCCGGCGATGATGGCGCCCGTCCATCCCATCAGTGAGAGGCAGGTGACAATTATTCCTGCAATCACTACCCCGATGAGGATGGAGGTAAAGGCGCGCCAGAAAGAGAATCCCAGTATGGTTGCCGCCAATGCTCCGGTCCAGGCTCCGGTGAATGGCAGAGGTATACCTACAAAAATCGCCAGCCCGACATGCTTGTATTTCTGAATCATCCCGGTCCTCTGCCACGTGCGGTCGAATATCCAATCGACCAGACGGCTGGTTAGCTTTATTTTTCTCAGCAGTTTCACAAACCCGTCCAGAAACAGCAGGATAAATGGGACAGGGAGCATATTTCCGATAATCGAGATAAACAAAGCGTAGTACCAGGGGAAATCGAATACGTTGATGGCAACCGGAATAGCACCGCGCAGTTCAAAAATGGGTGAGGCGGAGATTATAAGGATGATAAGCTCGCGGGCGATATCTAATTTAAGGAGTTCGTCCAGTGACATGCTTCTCCCGTATATTGCTTGATATTAGGTTGAGTGTACCAGATGGTGCTTGTGCCGTCAATCGGTAGTATATCACACCCGCTCGTTTTCTCCATTACAATAACACATATGAGGTATATTTTGGGTTATACTATAATAAATAGGAGGATGTCACTTGTCTTGACAATCGTGCGTGGACATTGTTACGATTAGGGCAATTAAGACATGACCAGATTACTGGATAGCATCGAGAAACCCGGCGACCTGAGGCAAATGACAATAACCGAACTCGAACAGCTTGCTTCAGAAATCCGGGAAGAACTCGTTTCGGTTGTTTCGACGAATGGCGGACATCTTTCTCCGAATCTTGGTGTCGTCGAGCTTACGATCGCGTTGCACCGTGTTTTTGATAGTCCCCGGGATAAAATTGTCTGGGATGTGGGGCATCAAGCCTACGCGCACAAACTACTCACCGGACGGCGTAAAGAGTTCTCAACTCTGCGGCAATTCGGCGGGCTTTCCGGTTTCACATCACGAGTGGAAAGCGAACATGACCCCTTTGGCGCCGGTCATGCCAGCACCTCCATATCTGCTGCGCTCGGTATGGCAGTCGCCCGTGACCTCGCCGGTGATGATTATGAAGTAATTGCCGTGATTGGTGACGGCGCAATTACCGGCGGCATGGCGCTGGAAGGACTGAATCAGGCGGGGCATATCGGTTCCCATCTGATTGTTATTCTGAATGATAATGACATGTCCATTTCGCCAACAGTAGGCGCCCTTGCCCGTTTGCTGGACAAAATCCGTTTCGACCATCGCTATCTGATTGGTAAACAGAAAAGCGAGCGGCTCATCACCCGCTTGCCGTTAGGTAAAAAAGCGTGGCGCGCCGCTTTAAAACTTGAATCACAGATAAAGGATTTCGTCAAGCCCACCACTCTCTGGGAAGACCTGGGATTCACCTATATGGGACCGGTAGATGGTCATAACATCAGCCGACTGGAGAGCGCCCTTAGACGTGCTCGCGCGTACCGCTCCAAACCGATTCTCGTCCATGTTGTCACAACGAAGGGCAAGGGCTATCCTGCGGCAGAGGGCGATGCGGTATATTTCCACGGCATACCTGCCAGGGGAGGCAGTAAGAAAGCCATCCCGACCTACAGTGATATCTTTGCACGGACAACCCTGAAGTTGGCAAAAGAGAACCCGCGCATCGTGGTTATCACGCCTGCGATGCCGGAAGGAAACTCATTGAACATTGTTCAGACAGAACTCCCTAACCGTGTCTTCGATGTCGGTATCTGCGAACAACATGCCGTCACCTTTGCGGCAGGATTGGCGACACAGGGATATATCCCCATCGTGGCTATATACTCTACCTTCCTCCAGAGGTCTTTCGACCAGATAATTCACGATGTCTGTCTTCAGGAATTGCCCGTGGTTTTTGCCATCGACCGCGGCGGTATTGTCGGTGATGATGGCAAGACGCATCAGGGTGCTTTTGACCTGTCCTATCTCTCCTTGATTCCGAATCTCATCGTCGCTTCTCCCAAGGATGAAAATGAGCTACAGCATTTACTCTTTACCGCGAGCAAAGTCGGCAAACCAATGGCGGTACGCTACCCGCGTAGCGCCGGGGTTGGTGTGCAACTTGACGGGGAGCTTCATTTGATTCCCATTGGAAAGGGAGAAATTCTGCGACATGGTGTCGACATCGGGATTATTGCTATCGGCGCTACCGTGATGCCTGCTTTGGAAGCGGCTTATCAATTGAAGAATAAGGGAATTCAGGCAACGGTTGTTAACGCGCGCTTTGCCAAACCGCTCGATGCAGAATTGATTCTGAATGTTGCCAGCCAGACCAAACGTCTGCTCACTGTTGAAGAAAACACACTTGAGGGTGGTTTTGGGAGTCGTGTTAATGACCAAATCAAGCAAGCTGGTTTGTGTGATGTTCAAATAAGAAGTCTTGGCTTGCCTGATAAATTCATCGAGCACGGCGCTCAGAGTCTTCTGCGCGCCAGGTATGGGTTGGATGTCAAAGGTATTACCAAAGAGGCGCTTGCATTCTTCCCTGTCTATGACACTGCTAAAGCCACACGGCTTTGATAGGTTTTATCCCCGGCGATTTGATGACCCATCAGCTGACCAAATAACTTGTTAAAAGGTGACTAATGGAGAAAAAGACTGTCAGGGATATTGATGTCATTGGAAAGCGCGTTCTGGTAAGGGTTGATTTTAACGTTCCCATTGATGAAAAGACCGGCGCAATTATGGACGATAGCCGTATACAGGCTAGTTTACCCACGATTCAGTATCTGATGAACCATGGGGCTAAAGTGGTTCTCTGCGCTCACCTCGGAAGACCGAAAGGGGGACCTGACAGGAAGTTCAGTTTGGTGACAGTAGTTCCAAGAGTAGCCGGTATGTTGGGAAAGTCGGTTGCCTTTGCCGAAGATTGCATTGGTTTGGAGACGGAAAGCCAAATCAATACTATGAAGAATGGCGATGTTCTGCTGTTAGAGAATGTGCGTTTCCATCCTGAAGAAGAGAAAGACGACCCTGATTTTGCCCGTGCACTGGCGAGACTGGCTGATATTTATGTGGACGACGCCTTCGGTACCGCTCACCGGAATCATGTCTCAATTGTCGGCATCACCAAATATCTTCCCGCGGTGGCGGGTCTTCTGCTGGAAAAAGAACTGGCGACATTGGGCGGCTTGCTCAAACATCCAGTGCATCCCTTTGGTGCGTTGCTTGGTGGCGCTAAAGTGAGCGATAAGGTAGCCTTGATGGAAAACATGCTCGACAAGGTGGATGTTATGCTGGTGGGTGGGGGGATGGCGGCGACCTTCCTGAAGGCTAGCGGCTATGAAATCGGGCAATCGTTATTCGAAGAAGACAGGCTTGAGACTGCCATGAGTTTGATGAAAAAGGTGACCAGTAATGGCGTGCGTCTACTTCTGCCTGTAGATGCCATCGTCACCGATGAGGCCAGCGATAGAGGCACATATCAGGTTGTGTCTATCGAAAATGTTCCCAGAGATAGAAAAATTGTTGACATTGGCCCGAAAACAATCGAGAAATTTGGCTCGGAACTAAAAAATTGCCGGACAGTGTTCTGGAATGGACCGATGGGTGTTTATGAAATTTCTCAGTTTGCCCATGGTACCGAAATTATGGCAAAACTGCTGGCAGGCCTGAAAGCGTCGACTATCATTGGGGGCGGTTCAACGGCAGAGATGGTTATAAATATGGGACTTGCCGGGAAGATGACCTTTGTATCTACCGGTGGTGGTGCTTCCATGAGTTTCCTCAGCGGCGAGAAATTGCCCGGGGTCGAAGCTCTCTTGAATAAATAATGGTCAGGTCGATTGATGTTAACACAGGAAATGATTAAGTCCCTTGCTAAGCCAACACCGAGTAAGATTGTTCTGCTGGTGCTGGATGGGTTGGGTGGTTTGCCTGATTCCAAGACCGGTAAGACTGAACTTGAGACTGCTAATATCCCCAACCTCGACCGACTAGCAAAGTTGGGCGTTTGTGGACTGAGTATGCCGATTGGTCCTGGTATTACGCCGGGGAGCGCTCCAGGTCACACGGCTCTCTTCGGTTACGACCCGGTGGCAGTCAGTATCGGGCGGGGAGTACTGGAAGCCGTGGGTGTCGATTTCCCAGTGAAGCGTGGCGATGTACTGGTACGCGGTAATTTCTGTACGGTCGATAAAGCCGGCAATATCACCGACCGACGTGCCGGGCGTATTTCCACTGAATTGAATGCCCGCTTGTGTCCTCTGCTTGAGATGCAGGTTCAGGATGTGCGTGTTCTTACGGCGCCGGTCAAGGAACATCGTTTTGTTATCGCTTTCCGTGGCAAAGGTTTGTCTCCCGAAGTCACGGAATCAGACCCGCAGATAGCGGGAGTATCTCCTAGTCCCTTGACGGCACTTTCGTCTAAAGCGGCAAAAATGGCGCGTATTGCCAATCAATTCGCCGAATTAGCCGGAGCAATCCTGAAGAACAAGAAGCCAGCCAATATGATTCTTATGCGCGGCTTTTCTCAGATACCTCGCCTCTTGAGTATGCAGGAAATCTACCAGCTCAAGCCGGCGGCAATTGCTACCTATCCGATGTATCGCGGGCTGGCGCGACTGGTAGGTATGGACATTCTGCCTACGGGCGCTACTATTAAGGATGAGATTACCACGCTCAAGAAATACTACAAAGACTATGACTTCTTCTTTCTGCATATCAAGAAGCCGGATGCAGCGGGTGAGGACGGCGACTTTGCTCGTAAAGTGCAAGCGCTGGAGGAAATCGACCGATTTATACCATCCATTATGAATATGAAACCAGATGTCATTGTGGTCACAGGCGACCATTCAACGCCGGCGGTGCTGAAAGGGCATAGCTGGCATCCCGTCCCAACCATTCTCTATTCCCAGTTCTGTCGTTTTGATGCCGTTACCGAGTTCTCGGAATCAGCGTGCCTGAGGGGCGGATTGGGTATTTTCCCGGCAACGCACATTATGCCACTCGCTATGGCAAACGCATTAAAGTTGAACAAGTACGGCGCTTAACTCCCCAGAACGCATTGAACTGCTCTCCGGGATGCCCCTAAAACTTAAGTCCATATCTATTATAACTGTCTTGCTCATTACACAAAGGCTCATCTTTCAATTGTTTACCGCGACAGGATGAGGACGGACTTACTCAAATGCAGTGTGTCTGCAATCCTATGTTATACTGATTTATTAAATATGAACATCTTGTCACAACAACTCAAGAACAATATTTTCAAGCGATTCCCGTCTGGCGTCTGGCTGATGACGGTAGTAGACATGTTTGTCACTATCGGCTTTGCCATTGCGCTTCCTTTCCTGGCGCTTTATCTGCACAATGAGCGCGGTCTCTCGATGAGTGTGGTCGGGACGATATTTCTCATCAGTGGGTTGTGCACTGCTGGAACTAATATGATTGGCGGGATGCTCTCCGACCGTTTCGGGCGCCGGCGACTTTTCATCACTATTACCACGGTCAGTATCTTCGCTTATGCGGCGTTGTCTGTCCTCATCGGAGTTTCTGCGCCCATCTGGCTCATCGCGGTTGTCTATATTGCCGCTCGAAGCATCATCGGCACTATAAATCCGACGGTTATGGCTATTGCGGCTGACCTGGCTCCTAAAGACCGCCTCACGGAAACCTACGCGTTTATCAGGGTCGGGGGAAATGTGGGTTTTGCGCTGGGACCTGCTCTTGGGGGTTATTTGATGACGTTCCTTACCTATGGCTGGCTTCTCAGTATTTCGGCTTTGACCTGTCTCATCGTGGCTTTACTGATTTTGTTCTTTCTCCGTGAATCATTCACTGGTGGTGGGGAAAAGGTAGATTTGCGTAGTACGCTGGCAGTGGCACAGGACCGTCCCTTCCTTGTATTCATCATGTTTAGTCTGCTTCTCATCCTCTCCGTGGCGCATCTGGGGAGCACACTCTCAGTCTTTTCTGTTGACCGTATGGGTTTTACCACCGCTCAGTATGGGCTTCTTCTGACCACCAACGGCATCATGGTGGCACTTACTCAGTACCCGGTCGCTTACGTGGTCAACAAATTCTCCAAGTCAAATGGATTAATCCTGGGTAGTATGTTCTATGCAATCGGGTATCTCACGCTCGGTTGGATTACAAACTACAGTTGGGCAATAATCTCTATGGTCATCATCACCAGTGGTGAGGTAATTTTCTCTCCGATTTCTTCTGCTGTCGTCGCTGAATCCGCGCCGCCGGACAAACGCGGTCGGTACATGGGTTTTTTTGCGCTTAGTCAGACTATCGGCTTTTCATTGTCACCGCTTTTTGGTGGTGTGCTTCTTGATGTTTTCCCCGCCAACAATATTGCCCTCTGGGGAATCATCGCCTCCGTGGGATTGGTGGCAGCTGTGGGATTCTGGCGTTGGGGAAAGATGAAGCAGAAATAAATAATTGAATCCACTATGACCAGTGGACTTCCTTAATAAAAGAGAGTCCGATAGAACCATTGGTTCTATCGGACTCCACACCACCATCCCTACCCCACACCGCCCGATATTATTTTATGATTGCATTTCCCATCAGGCTGTGACTGAAGTTACATTTGTAGATAGATCGTTTATAGGGTATCGCCCCTATTAACCGGCAGTGCTATAATTGTGTCAGGATGGATACGGGAGGTGGCTATGCGCCCCGCATTGCTCTTTGAAAAACTCCCTGACTCCAGAGTCCGGTGTCGTACCTGCCAGTGGTTTTGCCAGATAAATCCCGGTAAAACCGGAGTTTGCCACATGTATGCAAACCGGGCGGGTGCTCTCTACAACCTGAACTATGCCCGGGTTTCTTCGGCGGCGGTAGACCCGATTGAAAAAAAACCGCTCTTTCATTTTCATCCGGGCACACTGGTCTATTCATTGGGTGGGTGGGGTTGTAATTTTCACTGCCAGGATTGTCAGAACTGGGAAATTTCCATGGTCAAGGATGTGCTTCCCGTCTCACGGGAAATTACGCCGGAGCAGGCGGTTCAGTTTACCAAGCAATATGGGTGTGACGGTATTGCCTGGACATACAACGAGCCTTCCATGTGGTTCGAATACACGTTGGACTGTGCGAAACTTGCCAAAAAAGAAAATCTCTATACTGTCTATGTGACCAATGGCTATCTCAGTCCGGAAGCCCTGGATACAATCGGACCTTATCTTGACGCCTGGCGTGTGGATGTCAAGGGTTTCACCGATGATTTATATCAGAACCTGGCAAAAGTCGCCAACTGGCGTGGTATTCTTGAGGTTGCCGAAATGGCTAAAAGCAAATGGAACATGCATGTGGAGGTTGTGACCAATATCATTCCTTCTATGAACGATGACGATGCACAGCTGGAGGGCATTGCTCACTGGATAAATGATAAGCTTGGGGATATGACACCGTGGCATGTGACGCGCTTCCATCCCAATTATCATATTGCCAATCTACCGCCGACTCCAGTAACTACACTGGAAAGAGCTGTGAAAATCGGGCGGAAGGCAGGACTGAGATTTATTTACGTGGGTAATGTCTTCGGACATCCCAGTGAAACTACAGCGTGTCCCGGTTGCGGGAAACTGGTGGTGGAACGCATGGGATATGAGACACACGTTATCGGGCTTGAAGGCTCATGTTGCCAGTTCTGTGGCGCCGACCTCAATTTCAGAATGGCAGGTAAAGGAGGTGGTCGCACATGATACGAGAACCGGCTGTCGCCGGACGTTTCTATCCCGGCACGGCGAAAGAGTTGAAAGCGCTTATCAAAACAATGGTTGATGAGATGGTGGTGAAGGAGGAGGTCATTGGCTACTATGCGCCTCATGCCGGATTTGTCTATTCGGGACCGGTGGTGGGTGCTGTGGTCTCGCGGGTCAAACCTGCGGACACCTACATTATTATGGGACCAAGTCACACTGGCATGGGCGCATCTTTCAGTATTATGACAGAGGGTAGCTGGCGAACGCCTCTAGGAGAGGTGGAAATCGACTCTACGCTGGCAAAGCAGATTCTTGTCGGGTCTACTTATCTGAAAGAAGATATCCTGGCGCATGTTGAAGAACATGCTATTGAGGTGCAATTGCCCTTCATCCAGTATTTCGGGAAGGATTTCAAATTCGTGCCGATTATACTGCAACATGCTACCGGCGCTATCTATAAAAACATCGGGAAGTCAATTGCCAGAGCGATTAAAGAATCCGGTAAGCAGGTTGTCATCGTTGCCTCCGGTGATATGACGCACTATGAATCGCAGAAGTCGGCACGTGCCAAAGACATGCGGGCAATCGAAGCGATGTTGCGACTCGATGCCGAAGAATTGCTCACCCGTGTTCATGAAATTAACATTACGATGTGCGGTTACGCACCGGCGGCGGTGCTTATTTTTGCCGCGAAAGAGCTTGGTGCCGAAAAGGTGGAGCTGGTGAAATACCAGACCAGCGGCGATATAAGCGGCGATTTCTCCAGCGTGGTTGGCTATGCTGGCATTATCTTTAGGGCTAGGAATGAATCACCACTAGTCAAGCTGGCGCGTGAGACAGTTGAAAACTACGTAACGCAGGGAAATGTTCCTTCTCCGAAATCGCTGACGCCGGAAATGAAAGGCAAGGCGGGAGTTTTTGTTTCCATTCATAAGGGTGACGAACTGCGCGGGTGCATCGGTACGATAGGACCTACTGAAGAAAATATCGCCAAAGAAATCATACAGAACGCCGTCAGTGCCGCCACGAAAGACCCTCGCTTTCCGCCAGTTTCTCCAGACGAACTGCCCGAACTGAATTACAAGGTAGATGTCCTGACAGAACCCGAACCGATACAGAGCATAGACCAGCTTGACCCGAAGAAATACGGGGTGATTGTTGAGGCGGGGTGGCGGCGGGGTTTGCTTTTACCTGACCTTGAAGGGGTGGATTCAGTCGATTATCAGATTGAGATTTGCCGTGCCAAGGCGGGCATCGGGCAAAAGGAACCGGTGAAGCTCTACCGCTTTGAGGTGAAAAGATATGTGTAAACATATTATTTCATATTCCTTTCGTAAAGGATAGTATAGGTATATGCATTCGCTCGATAGCCCACGACTCAAGATTACTAGAGCAAAAGATGAAATCAACCGACTTGGGTTGATGCAAGATGCCTTTCTCGCAAATACCCATTATAGTGTTGTCAGGGCAGAGAAGAATCTGGTATCTGGAAAGGATGTCCTCCGCATCAAAATAGATGGTTCTCCACCGTCTCTTGAGTGGGGTGTCTATATTGGAGAGATTGCCCATAATCTCTGTTCTGCCCTTAATCATCTTGTCTACCAACTTGCCCTCCTGAACAGTTCTAACAAACCTGAAACAGTTGCAGGGGACAAAAGGCTTCAATTTCCGATTTTCTTGACTGAACCAGAATTCAAAGCTAAATGGGGTGAGAGTATGATTAAGTTGCTTAAACCTGAACATAAGGCAAGTATCAAGAGGTTGCAACCATACAATAGCAGTGGTAGTTCGTTGCTCAAAACCATAGATTTGACCAAATGGAGTGGATGCAATAGCCCCCTCTTTTGGCTCAAAGAGATTAACAATGCGGATAAGCATCGGATTATCCAAGTCGTGGGAATCAGACCGTCTTCGTTTGGAGCCATCTATTGGGGGGAAAGAACTAATCCTTTCACCTATGGGGGTTTTAGCATATTGGAGGATGGCGCAAAATTCGGAGAGGCCGACTCGGACGTGCAAGTGGATACGCAACTCCATCCTCTTATAGCTTTCGCCGATGGTTGTGAGGCGGTCATTAACCGACCAGTCTGCCTTTTACTGGATTTGGTTGCAACTACTGTTTCGGAAATTGTTGATAGTTTTGCATCTGAATTCAAGTGATTTATCCATTAATTCCCCTTCTACAGTCGTGGTATACTTACCCTTTGAAAAGGGAGAGTGTGAATATGGTAGTGTTATCAGAAAGGGAAAATATAATGCTCAAAGACCTGGTACTACAGTGCCGTAGCTATCGGCGCTTCTATGAAGATGTTGTTATAGATATAGGTATGTTACGAGAGTTAGTGGACCTGGCGCGTAATACCGCCTCCGCTACCAACCGTCAGCCCCTGAAATATATTCTTTCGTGTTCCAGAGAGTGGAATGCCCAGATTTTTTCTTGCCTGCACTGGGCGGCAATGCTAAGGAATTGGCCCGGACCGGCGGCAGGTGAGCGTCCCGTCGCCTACATTATCGTGCTCGGTGACAAAGGGTTGGGACCTTCTTTCGGTGTCGACCACGGCATCGCGGCACAGACTATTCTCCTCGGCGCTACGGAAAAGGGATTCGGTGGTTGTATGATGGCGGCAGTGGATAAAGATGAACTCCGTCAATTTCTGAACATCCAGCCAAAATTTGAAATTCTCCTTGTTATCGCTCTGGGGAAACCCAAGGAGAGGGTTGTTTTAGATGAATTACCACCCGGTGTCGATACCGCCTACTGGCGTGACAAAGACGATGTTCACCATGTCCCCAAGCGCCGTCTTGTAGATATAATCGTTGCCGAGTATTAGAAAGGAAAACCAATGCTCCGTCATAAAGCTAATTGCCTTATTTGTGGCTCTGAACTAAAGTATACGACAGCATATCGCCCGGTGATTTGTGCCCTCTGTGGGCAGAAGTTCGATGCCAATGTACAGTGTATTCAGGGGCATTACATCTGTGATGCCTGTCATAGCCTGCCAGCCAATGATTTCATTGCACGGTTCTGTATTGCCAGCGAATTAAAAGACCCGGTAGAACAGGCAGTAGCATTAATGCGCGACTCACGTATTGCCATGCACGGACCCGAGCACCACTTTCTGGTGCCGGCGGTATTGCTCTCCGTGTACTATAATGTCATGGGTAATCAAACCGCCAAAGAAGAGAAGATAAAAATCGCTCAGAAGCGGGCGGCAAATGTTCTTGGCGGTTTTTGCGGATTTTACGGCGATTGCGGTGCGGCGGTGGGAGTGGGCATTTTCATCAGTGTGATGACCGGAGCAACACCGCTTTCCACTAAAGAATGGCGGCTGAGCAACCTGGCAACAGGACGGAGTCTGATTACGATTGCCGAAAATGGCGGACCGCGGTGCTGTAAACGCAATAGTTTTCTGGCTATTCATGAAGCGGGAGAATTCGTTAAGGAGCAGTTTGGTGTTACGCTACCCATTAACGGTACTGTAAAATGTGAGTTCACCGACTTGAATAAGCAGTGTACTAAGGAGCAGTGTAGGTTCTACCCGCAGAGAGGAATGGATGCCGGATAGAGTAGGTAAAAAAACTTCTGTGTCTTCCCCGAATCTATTTGAGAAACAGTCCGAAGACTTAAGAAAGCGGGAAGCGCCGCTCGCGGCACGCATGCGTCCGATGACCCTCAAGGAGTTCGTCGGGCAAGAGCATGTGGTAGGTGAAGGTCGTGTGTTGCGGAAGGCGATTGATTCCGGACAACTTCCTTCGATGATTCTCTGGGGACCGCCCGGAAGCGGCAAGACTACTCTCGCTTTTATCATTGCCAATACTACGGACTCCCACTTCAGTTCGGTGAGCGCTGTTACGGCGGGCGTGGCTGACCTGCGCCGCATTATTGACGAGGCAAAAGAGCGGCGGTCGCTCTACCAGAAAAAGACCATTCTCTTCATCGATGAAATCCACCGATTCAACAAAGCCCAGCAGGATGCGGTTCTGCCCTATGTAGAAGACGGCACGGTCACGTTTATAGGTGCTACTACGGAAAATCCCTCGTTTGAAGTCATTGCACCGTTGCTTTCGCGATGCCGTGTTTTCACCCTGAAACCATTGTCCGAGGAAGAAATTCAGACCATCATTGAACGTGCCTTGCACGATGAAGAGCGAGGATTAGGCAGGATGCGGGTGGAAATCAAAGAAGACGCTCTGAAGCAGTTGATGGTGATGTCGAATAGCGATGCTCGTATCGCTCTCAATGCTTTAGAGCTGGCGGTGATGACCACACTACCTGATACCGATGGCGTCCGCCGTATTTCACTGGAAGTAATCGAGGATGCTCTCCAGCAGAGGTCGTTACTGTACGATAGAGCAGGCGAGCAACACTACGACCTTATTTCAGCTTTACATAAATCATTGCGTGATTCCGATCCGGATGCCTGTCTATACTGGTTGGCACGGATGCTGGAGGCGGGCGAAGACCCATTGTTTATCGCACGGCGACTGGTGCGTGCCGCTACCGAGGATATCGGCATGGCAGACCCGCAGGCGCTGGTCGTGGCGATGGCGGCACAGCAGGCAGTGCACTTCATCGGTATGCCGGAGGGGAATCTGGCGCTCGCTGAGGCGGCTGTATACCTAGCGACCGCGCCTAAGAGTAACTCGCTCTACACTGCTTATTCCGGCGTCCAACAAGAGGTGAAGACGGGTAGAAACGAGCCAGTACCGCTCCACCTGCGCAATGCGGTTACAAAACTGATGAAGGACATCGGTTACGGGAAGGATTATAAATACGCACACAACTTTCCGGGACATGTAGTGGAGCAGGAGCACCTGCCGGATTCACTGCGAGGCAAGCGGTTTTATTTTCCCGGAGAATCAGGTTTTGAGAAGGAAATTACCGCACGACTGCGTGCCTGGCGGTTGCTGAAACAGAGAAATGCCCAAAATCAAAAAGAAAATTGAAATGAAATCAGAACAGGTGTCAATCCCATGCGGTGAAATAAGTCTGGAGGGAGTTCTGCATCTGCCCGATGATACCTCTCCATATCCGGCTGCTGTTGTTTGCCATCCACATCCTCTATATGGCGGCGATATGGATAACAGCGTGGTCGTGGCGGTTTGTCAGGCGCTGGTAACGTGCTCAGTGGCGACTCTGCGGTTTAATTTCCGTGGCGTCGGTGAGAGTGGTGGCAAATTCGGTGGGGGAGTAAAAGAAAGAGAAGACGTGAAAGCGGCGCTGGATTATTTAGTGACACGGCGGGAAATTGACACCAGAAAGTTGGGACTGGTGGGGTATTCCTTTGGTGGCATGGTCGCTTTTTCGGTGGCTCAGGAGGATGCACGTGTCAGGAAATTGATGTTGGTGTCTCCGATGTTGAATGAAGAAGGCTGGGAAGAACTAAAAAGCTATCCAAGACTCAAGCTTGTCCTGTTAGGCGATGCAGACACGGTTGTACCTTATGTACGCCTGAAAAAGTATTTTATTTCCGACAAACAGTTTAAAGTCATAACAGGTGCCGACCATTTCTGGTGGGGATTTGAGGAAGAGATTAGCAAGAGGGTTGAGGGATTTTATAATTTGAGGTAGTTTAAAGGGTGGAGCACACCCAGGCTTGTGTCGGTAATAGATGGTACTCTCCCATTTCCCGTTTTCTTTCAGGAGTGAATTCGTCGACTTTGCCAATTCCAGGAATAGGATTGTTGGTCCGTATAGGTCGCAGGACGTGTACCCGCTTCACCCATGGCTTTGCCATCAACGTATCTGAAATTTGTGTGAGACGTGCCGCTGTTTCCACTTCCAAGAGAAAATCATAAACTCCAGAGACTTCCTCCACCCGACTGATACCGGGAATTTGTCTCATCTCTTCATCGGGGCGAGAACTGGAATCTGCTCGTACATTAACGAGGAAAAATGCCTGCGCTGTCATATTACTTCTCAAATCATCTCTTTACTGTGCAATGTATCATGTGTGCGTATTCAGAATCATCTGTAATCTAGCTTAATGTTCGGGAGTAGAAACTTATAAAAAAATGAAGGTGAAGTCAGTGTTTCTCTCTATCATTTTTCCTTGGTGGTACGTATTCTTGCTTATTACGCTCGGCTTGAATCTTTGACCAGAAATGATATAATTGGCATTGACATGGACAAGATAAAAGTTATGCTAGCCGAAGACCATGTGGTCGTACGTGAAGGCACCCGCGAGCTGATTCAGCGTGAGGATGACATGGAGGTGGTGGGAGAAGCAGGTGACGGCGAAGAAGCGGTCGCGCTAGCGTCCCGCACCAAACCGGACGTCATCATTATGGACGTCAACATGCCCAAGCTCAATGGTATTGAAGCCACCAAGCAAATCAAAGCCATGATGCCTTCTGTGGCGGTGCTGGTGCTTACTGCCTATGATAATGACCAGTATGTCACGGCGTTGCTCGAAGCTGGGGCAGCGGGCTACCTTCTCAAAAACATAAAAGGCCGGGAACTGATAGACGCCGTCCGTGCTGTCAATGCGGGTGAATCTATTCTGTCTCCCAAGATTGCGCGCAAAGTGCTCAACAGGTTTGCAGGCTCTGGTACAAAGTCAGAGGGGGAGCCGGTCGCTAATATCCTCAGTGAACGTGAACTCGAAGTCCTCAAGCTGGCGGCAAAAGGATTGAGTAATCGTGATATTGCCGAACAACTTTTCCTCAGTATCCGCACGGTGCAGGCACATCTGGGTAATATTTTCAACAAGCTGGATGTCGGTTCCCGTACCGAAGCGATTCTTTATGGTTTGAAGAAAGGTTGGTTTTCGGTAGAAGACCTTTCTTAATGGCAACTGAAGGGCGAGTAATGTCAGCGCAACCCCGGGGTAAAATTCTCAGAACGCTTCTAAATTTCCACTTCTGGATTCTCCTCGCTATCTTTATCATCCTGACCCTTCTGCATTATTCCACACCAATTGGCGGACTAATCCCTTATGAAGAACTGGGGCTTACCAGACATACGGTAGACCGTGTCCTATTCTTGATTCCGATTGTTTATTCCGCTATCATCTTCGGATTAAGAGGCGGGATGGCATGTCTTGTCATCAGTATAGCCATCATGCTCCCCCGTGCTATCGCTGTCAGTGCGAGCCGTACGGATGCAATCATTGAAGTCGTGGGTATATCCATTGTTGGTTTGCTGGTCAATGGATGGTTCGATACACTTCAAAAAGAACAGAAGCGACATCGGCAGACCATCAAGGAACTTGAACTTACGCAAGAGGAACTATTATTGGAGGAGAGACGGCTTGCCGCATTGAACAGTATCTCTCATAACCTCAGCCGGATTCTTGATTTACAGCAAGCTCTTGATAAAGCATTGGAAAAGATAGTGGAAGTAATGAACCTGGATATGGCTCTCGTCTTTGTGCTGACCAAGGCTGGTGATGAATTAAATCTGAAAGCATTTCACGGAGTCTCTGAAGAATTTGCTGACGGCGTCCGCTGGATGGGAGTAGGAGAGGGATTGAACGGACGGGTGGCGCTAACAGGTGAACCTTTAATTGTAGAAGATGCCGCTCATGACCCACGCCTGACACGCGAGGTAGTTGCGAAAGAGAGAGTGGCAGCGCAGTTGATTGTGCCAGTGAAATTAAGAGACAAAGTAACCGGAACACTGGCAGTGGGAACACGCGGACAGAGGCGTTTCGTACCTGATGAGATTGAGATGCTGATGACAATCGGTGATGAAATGGGGGTAGCGCTGGAGAATAACCGGCTCTATAGGGAGCAGTTGTTCATGGCGGAGCAACTAAGACAATCGGAACAAAGCTATCGGGAGTTGTTTGAAAAAGCCCAGGATGCTATTTGGGTGCATGACCTTGATGGTAATGTCCTGACTGCCAATGAAGCCGCCGCGCAACTGGTAGGGTATCAGATTGAAGAACTGCTCAATATGAATGTCAAGTCTTTTCTTGATGAGGAAAGTCTAACAATAGCCAAGGAAGTCGGGCAGAAACTTCGGTCAAAAGGGATAATGGCCCAACCTTATGAACAAAAGCTCATTAAGCGGGATGGCAGTGAAGCCAGCCTGATGCTTACCACGAGTCCGCTCATTCGTGATGGGAAAGTCTATGCTTTCCAGCATATTGCTCGCGATGTTACAGAGCAGAAACGGATGGATGAAAACCTGCGTTTCTATGTTCAACAGATTACCCGTGCTCAAGAAGAAGAACGTAAGCGTATCGCTCGGGAACTCCACGATGATACGGCCCAGCAACTCATCGTACTTTCCCGGCAGTTAGACCGACTGATGTCTGCTCAGCCACCTCCGATGCAGGATATGACACCCTTGGGAAAACTTTCGGAGCGTGTGGATGCAGTTCTTGATGGTGTGCGGCGGTTCAGTCAGGACCTCCGCCCTTCGGTGCTTGATGATTTAGGCCTCATCCCTGCCCTTGAATGGCTGGCATCTGATATGACAGAACATTTTAATATCTCTGTAGGTGTGGAGATTATCGGTGCGGAGTGGCGTTTTCCACCGGAGAAAGAGTTGCTTCTCTTCCGTATCGTTCAGGAAGCGTTAAGCAATGTTCGCAAACATTCGGGCGCACAGAGAGCCTGGGTAACAATCGAGTTTGCGGATAAAAAGACGATTCTCACCATTAAGGATAGTGGTGGAGGTTTTAAGCTCCCTGAACGCTTAAGCGACCTCACTGGTGCGGCGAAATTGGGACTGGCAGGGATGGCAGAGCGCGTCAAATTACTGAACGGTGAATTACATATCAGTTCTGAACTGGGTAAAGGCACCACCGTAACAGTGGAAGCACCGGTATAATCGGCCGTCAAAGTACAACGGATACAGTCAGTTAGTTATATATCATATTTATTTTATCTATATTGTTTACAGCTACTGTCGCACATGATTTATTTCAATCGCGCTACTTATTGTGCCCCTTTGCTTTTTTAGCCTCTGCGGAGAATCAACCTGGGATGAGTCACCATGTGCCGTCTGGGTGAGGAAAATCATCAATCCGTAGGATTCTAACCACGTTCAATTTTGATTGACAGTGGAGGGTAAGGCGTAAGTGTTATTGCTTACTGTGCAATAAGTCAATAGGTGTAAACCACTAGACAGCCGTAATGATAATAGGTGTTTGTTTGCTGAATAAATAAGCCCAATGACAGAAGTTTGCTTTATTTCTTAAATTGTAATATTGAATTGACGACAGGGAATATGGCCCTAGCGAATATCTCAGTTATAACAAAGCGAACAAGAGGAAGGATCGAAGAGGGGAGGTACTATCATGTCGTGGCAGGTTATCGTAGCTTTAGTCATTGCAGTTCCGGTTGTTCTGCTTCCCGTTGCCTTTGTCTGGTTTCTGAACACGGGTGGTGTCTTTGCGGCAATGAGAGAGATGCGTGCTAAACGGGCGATGCAGGCAAAAAAGGTTGAAGCAGAGAACGGTTCTACTAAATAGCTTGAAATATGGATGACACCGAGTTAGGGTGGGATTTAAGGCGTGCCGATTCAGGAATGGCGAGTGTGGCGCTGCCTTGAAGACCACCTATTTTTATATAGTTTAGCAAAGGCTTTGCCGAGGGGATGCAAGCGATTTGCGAGATATGAAGGGAGGTGGAATAGTGGTCACAGAAGTTAAACACAATACGATAGCAAATAGGGCGCTTATCCATGAGATGCGGCAGGCTGGTGCTCCCATGCGGGAGATTGCCGAAAAGGTCGGTGTTAGTAAGGAGCGGGTCAGACAGATACTAACCCAGAACATAGGCTCCACGAAGCACGAGTGGTTTTCTACGCTACAACTTTGTGAGGAATCCGGTTTACCGAGAAATCGCGTCTTGGAACTTCAAAAGCTGGGTGTCATCACACCAGCGTTCGCGTGGGGTATTGGCAGGCGTCGTTATCTCCTGTGGTCCCCGGAAGCTGTAAAAGTAATTACTGACTATTACAGCACGCATTATTTCTGCCGGGTTTGTAATAAAGCGCTACCCAGGAAACGGATTCTTTTCTGTTCAGATACCTGCCGTCAAGAGCGGCACAAGTACAAGTATATGACTCTTGAAGAGAAGAAAAGGGTCCTGGAGAATATCCGCCGATACCGTGAGAGGAAAAGGCAGGAAGCTCAGGCGCTTATTTCCTCAGTTTTACCGGTAAAAATGCCTGTTTCGGCACCGACGTTAGTTAGTGCGGGTAGTTGATTAAAATAGTCTGGTGGATTACTATAAAAGCGCCCCTGCACTCTACGTATGTTTATTTTTGAGGAGGAGGTGTCAATGCCAGTAAAGCCGATTCTTATTGTGGATGACGAGCCTATCGTCAGGGAGTCCCTCAGGGACTGGCTTGAAGATGCCGGGTACAAGGTAGTAACTGCGGAAACCGGCGAGCAAGCATTAGAACTGATAATGACAAGGGATTTCAGCGTCATAATTCTGGATATCAGGTTGCCGGGGCGCACGGGCATTACCGTCCTCAGAGAAGTAAAAGAGAAAAAGCCGGATATCAAAGCTATCATTATCACGGCATATCCTTCATCGGATTTGACTGCTGAAGCCATGAAACTGGGTGCAATTGATTATCTTGTTAAGCCCATTGCCCCAGATGACCTGGAAAGACTGGTTCGGGAAGCAGTACGTAAATCCGCGAGCGAGAACCAGGGAGGTGGGAAAAGATGAAAGGTAACTCTGTTCTTATTGTTGATGATGAAGCGATTGTCCGTGAATCTCTCCGTGATTGGCTTGCCAATGCCGGTTATGATGTGGCAACGGCAGAGACAGCGGAGGAGGCTCTGGAGACGATTACCAAGCGCGATTTCAGCGTTATGGTATTGGATGTCAGGTTGCCGGGACAAACCGGGCTTTCCATTCTGAAGGAAGTAAAGGCACAACGTCCCTGGATTAGATCTATCATTATCACGGCATATCCTTCTGAAGAAACCACGAGAGAAGCGACTCGTCTGGGTGCTATTGACTATATGGTTAAACCCTTAGCACCGGACGACCTCGAACGTCTAGTTCGTGAGACTATCGAATCGGTGGGTAAAGAACCTACGGTTATCACCCCACCTAAAGCCCCGCGCAAAGCCGTTGCCAAAGCCATTGAAATCAAGAAATCAGTGGTGGTAAGCAAGCAGAATTTTAAGAGCCTGGTGAATAATCTTATCAAGACAATGGATGTTTACGGGGTCAAAGCCAGACAGGGTAAGTATGTATATGACAACATCAGCAATGCGAATGAACTTGTCTTGAATTATGATGTGACTGTTTTACCACCCACCGCATATCTCTTCCCACCCCGTGAGACAATTCTGAAGTTCAAACTGGGTGATACCGCCAAACCCGAGCCAGTCACTAATAAAACCCCGCGCGCAATTATCGGAGTGCATCCATACGATATTAAGGCAATTGAGATGCTGGATGAGGCATTCATTACTGCTAATCCCGATCCAAACTACATTGCCAGGCGGCAGAATAGCCTTATCATTGGGGTCGATAACCTTAACCCGTCACCGAAGTCATTTGCACCTAGCATGGGAACACACATTGCTGATAACGGCTTTGACCTCATGCTTACGGATATAGGTACAAAATACATGGTTACCATTGGTTCTAAGAAAGGTGGTGACCTTCTCAAGAAATATGTGACGGTAGCTGAGCCAACGGCGGATGATATTGCCAAACAGAAAGCGGTTCTTGATGAAGCGCAAACGAAGTATCAGCTCCATCTTGATGTGCCTCGTGAGAGACTCCCGAAACTACTGGAAGATAGCTACGATGATGTCTACTGGCAATCACGGAGTGAGACCTGCTTGAGTTGTGGTTCGTGTGTAATGGTCTGTCCCACCTGCTTCTGCTTCGATGTGCAGGACGATGTCGCTCTGAATCTCAAGGAAGGTCAGCGTATTCGCCAGTGGGATGGTTGTATGCTGGTTGATTTCGCCAAAGTAGCAACGGGTGAAAACTTCCGCCACGATAAGGCGAGTCGTTTCCGACACCGCATCTATCGTAAGGGTAAGTATGTGCTGGAGCGGTACGGTCGGATGGGTTGTGTGGGGTGCGGGCGCTGTGCCAATGCCTGTCTGGCGGAGATTGCCAGCCCATTGGAAGCCTTTAATGCCATTGCTGAGTCGTGGCAAGCCAAACAAGCCGCCCAGCGTATCCTCAGGGAAGCCCGCCCCGAAAGTGAGCTTTATGCGCCGCGTCCTGCTCAACTCGTGCGGGTGGAACAGCTTGCCGCTAAAGAAAAAGTCTTTGAAATGAAATTCCTGGATGGTAAAGAACTGGGACACCAGCCTGGTCAATTTGTAAGTGTGTCAATCATGGGTATTGGTGAATCCCCGTTCGGGGTTGCCACTTCGCCGACGCGCAAAGGGAGCTTCGAGTTTGCCGTGCGTAATGTTGGTAGTGTCACAAATGCCATTCATAACCTGCAGAAGGGTGCTGTAGTCGGTATTAGAGGACCATTCGGGAATGGTTTTAATGTGAAGGCGTTGGAAGGTAAGGATATTTTGTTCATTGCTGGTGGTATTGGCCTTTTCCCGGTGCGGTCACTGATTCAATATGTAATGGACAATAGGAAGCAGTTCGGTAGGGCGATTGTGCTTTTTGGTGCGCGTACACCGGCGGAGAGATTGTTCGTTGAGGAGCTTGCCACCTGGAAAAACGACCCCGCTCTTGAATTTTACGAGACCGTTGACCGCGGTACGCCGGATTGGACAGGAAATGTAGGTGTTATCACAACGCTCATCCCGAAGGTCCAGCTTGACCCGCGGAAGACGATGGCGATTGTGGTCGGTCCGCCGATTATGTACCGCTTTGTCATAGTGGAATTGAAGAAGAAAGACCTGCCTGACGAGAACATTATCATGTCGCTGGAGCGCCGGATGAAGTGTGGTGTCGGCAAGTGCGGACACTGCCAGATAAACGGCGTGTACGTCTGTCAGGAAGGTCCCGTTTTCTCACTGGCTCAATTGAGAAATCTGAGGGAGGCAGTGTAATGAAACCAAAAGTTGCGTTCTTTGACTTCACCAGTTGTGAGGGGTGTCAGCTGGATGTGCTTAATCTCACCGCAGAGGAGTTACTTGACCTGCTGGCCGCAGTTGACATTGTAAACTTCCGTGAAGCGATTTCTAATCGGTCAGACGATTACGACATTGCCTTTATCGAGGGAAGCATCAGTCGTGAAGCGGAAATCCCGCGACTTCAGAAAATCCGGGCTCAAGCGAAGGTGCTGGTGGCACTCGGCGCTTGTGCCTGCATCGGCGGGGTCAACTGTCTGAAGAATCACCTCCCGATGGAGCAGGCGTTAAAAATGGTGTACGGCGATGCCGCTAAAAACTACGACACCATTCCTGCCCGTCCCATTAATGCCGTTGTGCCGGTTGATTTCTATGTGCGCGGTTGCCCGATACAGACCGGGGAACTGGTTAAAGTGGTTAAGGCATTGTTACTGGGGAAGAAGCCTGATATTCCCAACTACCCTGTCTGCACCGAATGCAAGATGGCAGGTAATATTTGCGTCTTCGAGTTAGGGAAAACCTGCATAGGTCCTGTTACCAGAGCCGGATGTAATGCCATCTGTGTAACTGGCGGCCGGCAATGCTGGGGCTGTCGCGGTTTGGTTGATGAACCGAATAAGAACTCTGAAGAAGAGATACTAAAAAAGCACGGATTGACACCGGAACAGGTAGTGGAGAAGTTCAAGATTTATAACACATATGTGGAGGCGAAGAAATGACGCAGGTTAAGATAGATGTCCACTATGTGACGCGTATCGAGGGTCATGGTAATCTTATCCTCGATGCCAAAGACGGCAAGATTGAAAAACTGCTGTGGGAAGTGCCGGAATCACCGCGATTCTTCGAGGCGATGCTCGTGGGCAGGCACTACGATGATGTGCACCATATCGCCTCGCGCATCTGTGGTATCTGCAGTATCTCCCACACTACCGCTTCCATTCAGGCGACGGAAGCCGCATTCGGCATTAAGCCGTCCGAACAGACTATTCTCCTCCGTAAACTGCTCTTTGATGCGGAAATGCTGGAGAGCCATGTGCTCCATACCCTTTTCCTCATTGCACCTGATTTTCTCGGTGTGGACAGCGTTATTCCCCTGGCGGCGACACATCCGGATGTCGTGGTCATGGCACTCCGTATGAAGAAGCTTGCCTACAATCTGGCGGAAGCTCTTGCGCAGAGAAAGACCCATCCGCTTTCCTGCGTGGTCGGTGGTTTTACCAAAGTGCCCGACCTGAATGAGCTGAAAGCCCTGAAAAAACGGCTGGTGGAATGCCTTAAAGACCTCGATGTAGAGACATCTATCTTCAAGACTCTGAAGATACCGGATTTTATCCGCCAGACGGAATACATCGCCCTCAAAGACCCCAAGGAATATGCCTGGATTAGCGGGCAGATTGCCTCTTCGGATGCGCCGGCGGTACCGATAGACAAATACCTGGGTGTCACCAATGAGTTCTGTGTACCGACTTCCACCGCCAAATACACGAAGAACAAGCGTGATTCCTACATGGTTGGAGCGCTTGCCCGTTTCAATCTCAATTCAAAGCAATTATCACCACGTGCGAAGGCAGTGGCAAAAGAGCTGGGCATCAGCGCTCCCTGTTTTAATCCTTACATGATATCCGTGGCGCAACTGGTCGAAACTTACCATGTAGTTGAAGATAGCATCAACCTCATCGACCAGCTGGTGGAGCGTGGTGTGAAGGAAGAGCCGGACAAGGTGAAGCCGAAGGCGGGTAGGGGTGTGGGTGCGGTAGAAGCGCCGCGCGGTATCCTGTTCCACGATTACACCTACGATGCCAATGGAATCATCACGAAAGCGAACTGTATCATCCCGACCAACCAGAACCATAATAATATCCAGAAAGACCTTGAGGCGCTGGTACCGAAGATACTGGATAAACCGCAGGCTGAAATACAGAAGATGATGGAGATGCTGGTGCGGGCTTACGACCCGTGTGTTTCCTGTTCTACCCACGCTTTAACTGTCACATTCAAATAATCAAGGGTAGTAGTCTATTTTTGAAGCCCCCTTTCAGATAGAGAGGGGGCTCCTTTTTATAGAAGAATATCTAGATAATCAAGTGTCAGTTTTCAAGTCTGTAACGCATTATACGCTGTGTTTATCACTTACTCCGCCTCCGAAGAATCAAAGTTTTGGTCATAGATGGTCACTCCCATAAGTAGAAATTTATGGGAAAGGAGCTGGAGGCGGCTTTGGAGCGTTCGGGTCGGGAGGTGGTAAGTGGGACTCAGCCCAACCCCACTTGCTACTATCTTTGTTAACGCTCAAATAGATGCCAGAAAATCCATCGGAGTTCGTTTCTGAATCTACGCACGTGACAACAATCTCCCAGTCTCCCTCCTCAGGTATGACTATGGTCGCCGAACCAGATACCGGAATACCCTTCTTTAAGGCGCCTTCCCATTGGAGTTTGCCTTCAACTAAGACAGTATCCAGTGGTATATTTTGCCAGCTTATTTTGCTGTATGCGTACCGATAAAAGTCTATCCGGATATTTACTGTGCCCGTGTCATACCCTGATAATACCGACCAGGTCAACACTATCAGCTTACCGAGTTCAGGAGGACGAGGTAAACCGATGCCGGTGTCCAACTTGTATCCAGAACTACCAAACGATTCACCTGACACTGGACAGTAATCTTTCATCCATTCAAGTTGCCCTAGCCTATCGGCTTCAGTGCCAAGTATGCCTGCTTTATCTACAGCAGTCCCAAGGTAAATCCTGTTATACACTTCTTGTTTACCATTCGCATCTTCCACCTCGGCATAGCAAGTAATATCCCAGAGTCCAGGCTTGAGCAGTTTTATCGGTATCCTGAAATCCAGGGGACTTTCTTTTGTAAGCGCACCCGACCAATTTTCGGTATTCCCTGATGACACCTCAGTTATCGGTACTTCAACAGGATTTATGTATTCCTGGTAAGTACCTTCAGTATTTCTCCACATAAATTTGAACCATACCTTCTTCACGTTTAGAGTTGAAGTTCTGGAAGTCTTGATGAGAGTTGTCAGTTCTGCAGTCTCGCCAACTTTCGGAGCAGATGCTAACTGTAAATCTATTGAATAAGGGGGTGCGCTAGATGTTACAAGATTATCATTTTCACTTAATTGGGAAGTGACGTAGATTGTTTCTTCTGTCCTGCTTGGTTTTGGTGGGGTTTCACACCCAGACAGTAATAATGTAGCCACTATCACAACAGAAACCCACACTGTAAATAATCTCTTTATTTTCCTTTTCAACTTTTCTTTCCTATTTCAACTGTAATTTGAAATACCTTTATTAATATATACGGAAATAACTGCAAAACATTACATCCGCCATTATTATTTCAATATTTAGGCACAAATCACATCCCTCTCACTTTTGCTGCCTGGTGTAATTTCGGGAGTTGGTAAATGCCTCAAATTAGTTTTCCTTATCAGTTGTCAGAAGTGGGGTAACAGAATCAGGTAGAGGTTATAGTCCAGAAGTGAATTAAGTAGAACTGAATTTACATAATTCGTATCATAAATGAAACAGTTTGTCAATAGTCTGTCGGCTCTATTCAAGGTATGGGGTTTTGTCTCTTGTCACTTGACCATGTTTGACAGTTGATTGTTGATACTTACTGCGGAGTTGAGGGGAGGATGACCGTAAAAGTACTCCCTTTGCCCCATTCGCTCTGTACCTCTATTTTACCCCCGTGCCGCTCCACAATACCGTAGGACACAGAAAGACCTAATCCCACCCCTTTCACTTCGCTTTTGGTGGTGAAAAACGGCGTGAAGAGCTTCTCCATGTTCTCCGGTTTGATGCCGGTTCCCGTGTCTGTGAAACTCGTTCGCACAGAACCGTCGCTGGCGGATGTGGTGATGGTGAGTTTGCCACCTTCAGACATTGCCTGGATGGCATTGACTACGAGGTTGACGAAGACCTGCTGAATCTGGGCAAAATCCGCCATAACCGGAGAGATGGGATTTTCCTCTTTTCTAATAACTGTAATTTTTTTATTTTCAGCCTGATGTCCTACCAGTGTCATCACCTGGTCGAGGATATCATTCACTTTAACGGGTTTGAGCGCTGGCTCGGTCTGACGGGCGAAATCCAGCAGACTGCGTACGATATTCGAGCAGTAAGTCACGGCATTTTCTATCTTGGCGAGATTAGTAATCATCTCGTCTTTGTTAAAAGCGCCGCTGGTAACTTTCTTGGCGAGAAGTTTACTATAAACGAGCACTCCAGCCAGAGGATTATTGATTTCGTGGGCAACTGATGCGGACAACTGCCCGAGCGCATTCATCTTCTCCGCCTGAATGAGTTGTCTCTGTGTCTTCTCAAGTTGCTCAATGTACTTATTCAATTCCTCGTTAAGGTATACAATTTCGCGGTAAGATTCGAGCTGTCGTTCCAGGTAATTGAGCAGGGTGGCGCCTAAACTGCTGATGAGGAAAGCAAAGAGGGCAAAAAGTAGAGAACGCACTACAGCATAGGCATCATGTTCCATTAAGAAACCATGAGGTAGGACGATTGCCATGAAAGCGACGCCGCTAATGAGAACGCCGCGAAGTCGGTATGTGATTGCGGCAAACATCATTGGGTAGAAGAAGAGGATGATGTAGAGGTCGTGGTAGGACTTCAGGACATTGTAATAGATATAACCGAAGGCAAGCATCACGATGACAATTATCCAGAAGTTGGGATTGCGAATGCCGCCCTTCGCCTTCATATTCAGAAGGCGCTCCAGTAGCTGGATTTGCCTATCGTATTTTTTATCCGGGGCGGGTGGTTTTTCCACGCGTTGTGTCGTGTTATCTCTCATTTTTATCTTCGTTTATTATACACGTTTTACAGATGGATGTAATCTGAATTGGTGATATTCAGCTAGGTATTTTGCACAAAACGCCCGTTCCACAAGCTAGGTATTTCCCTGAACGTAATTTAGGTGTTGCAACGGAAGTCGGCTTGACAAGGGGGGTGTTAGGATGACAGTGGGAAGAGGGGGAAGGGAGAGAAAAGGAAATAAAGGAGGACGACGATGGAAGGCACTGTAGTACTGGCAATGGCAATCGCAATCCCGGTCATTCTGTTCCCGGCGGCATTCGTCTGGTATCTCAACATCGGTGGTCTAATGAAAGCGTACAAGGAACAGGGTGTAGCTCGTGAGGCGACCAGCAAAACCAAGTAACTGAACAAACAATGAATAGAGAATGAAAGGAGGTGAACCACGATGTCAATCCAGGTAATTATAGCTCTGGTTATCGCAATCCCGCTTATTCTGTTCCCAGCGGCGTTCGTCTGGTATCTGAATCTCGGTGGGGTCTTCGCTTCCGTGAGAGAGGCAAGAGCTGCTAGGAAAGCCCAGAAGATGGCTGTAAAAAGCAAATAAAGGTGATAGAATGAGGTGATGAGTCAAACGAATATACGAAACTCTGCCGGAAATGGCAGTAATAAAGAGAAACAGAGTAAAGTCAGTATTTCTGAAGTAGTGAAGGCGGGTCTTAAAGACCCCATGTTCTACCGACTCTATATACTGGGTTTACTCTTATTCTTTTGCACTCTGTTCTATTACTTCGGCGAGATTGTCGACTATTTTAAGTGGGATGAACTACGCTGGGATGTCTTCTATGTTGTTCATGATGTCCATCGTCTCCTTTTCTTGGCGCCTATCATTTATGCGGCACATGTCTTCGGATTGAAAGCGACTATTATAATCACTCTTGTCTCCGGTGGTATCTGGATGCCAAGGGCAATATTTATCTCGCCCTATCCCTCGCCGCTTCTTCGGGCGATACTATTCCTGGTGGCTGAAGGCGGAATCGGTATCCTGACGGCAATGAACTTACGGCAGAACCGTTTAATCAAACGGCTTGAGATTGAAGTCAGGACAGACCGGGATAGGCTACAGGACATCCTGAAACGGATGACGGATGGCGTAGTCATTATTGGTCCGGATTATAAAATAAAATATGCCAATGATGCTATGAAAAAGGTATTTGGTGAGGGGAATAGCTTACCATGCTACAAGTATATATACCATTATCTGGAACCCTGTGGTGATAAGTGCCAGCTTCAGGATGTGATAAAAGGTAAAACTGCCCGATGGGAATATTCTTTTCCGGATGGTACTACCTATGAAGTAGAGGCATCGCCCTGCTTAGATTCAGAAGGGGTGATGTGTCAGCTGTCAACCTACCGCAATATTACCCACCTCAAGAAAGCCCAAAAGGTCTAGATTCCCTTCTTTTCTTCTTAAAGCTCTGGTAATAACATGCTTTTTGAATAGTCTATCTCTTAAGCCAATTGTATTTCCCTGCTAGCAATCTTCGAATTCTACATCGAGATAGTAGCGTTGTCACGTATTTTATCATATAATAAACACAATCAAGACCTGAAGGGACCAAAGACTTGGATGTTGAGTGGATACTGGAGCTTGTTCTTTTCAGTATTCTTCACTGGATTCTCGCCGGTATCGTTCTCAACGATATCGCTAATAGAAAACATGTCCTTGGTGGGCATAAAGCCCCCTGGGTCATTATCGTTATTATCCTCACTTTTGTAGGTTCGTTACTTTACCTGCTCTGCCATCCGCAAATCCTCGGTGGCGATGACGAAAGATAGTTGCTTAACACAGAAATGACGCAAGCTTTGTCTGTCTGTATCTTCACGGCTGTCTGGATACCTCTTCGTGGTAGCTTTGTTGTGACGTCCATTTTACGTGAAATTGTTGTGTGGACTGTGGTTTTATTTCTTTATTGTCAGTTCTAAAAGAAAAGAATCCGGATTATCCGAAATGATGCCGTCAACGTCCCACGTGAGAGCGGTACGGATGTCTTCCGAGGTGTTGCAGTTCCAGACTATAAGTGATAAATCGCGGTTGTGCAACTTACCTACCAGCGTCATTGTGATGGTGCTAAACATAGGTAGCATAACCTGTGCTCTGGTTAAGGTCATCAATTTAATGGCATCTTTAGTTGAGAAGCTGGTGAGAATACCACGTCGGATTTCAGGTGCCAGGTCTGCCAGTTTGGTAATCAGTGCGCTCTGAAATGAGGAGAGGAGCAGTTCATCAGGGGTCGTCATCGCTCGTACCATTTCCAGCAGACGGTCAAGAGAGTATACCAGCTTCAACTCCAGATTCAGTAGAACATGACCGCGACATAGTTCTAGAGTCTCTTCTAGCGTTGGAATCCGGTATTGTTCACGGAGTCGTACCTGCTGGACGTCCCTCAGGGACATTTCGGCAATTCGTTTGCCTTCAATATCGTTATCGTGGATGATGATGAAGTGGTTATCGGCGGTTTCATGGACATCGCACTCAATGCCGTCCGCACCCAGTTTAATGGCGGCGGAAAAAGCTTCGAGCGTGTTGTCCGGGAACTTTCTGGTAAAGCCGCGGTGGGCAATATTCAATGTCGGCATGAGCCTATCCTTTCGCCAGTTGCGGTGATCTATTCCGATTCTGGAGTTCTGGAATGAGTGCAAGTTGCCTGGCAGTCTCCTCCCTGGCGTGCCGTATCATCTGGGGTATCCGGCGATAGCTTCCCCAGCGATAGCGGTTCATTCTTTCCAGTGTGATTACATAATCTGCCTTTTCTAACAGTCTACTTTTAATAGCATGACTGCGAATTTCAGTGGTACGGGCGATGATTTCAAGGAGATTGGCAGGCTGCTGGTGGGTGAGAATTGTCGGGAAATCGAAGACCAGAACAGGAGAATCGGCTTTGGTGATTGCCTCCAATGGTAGTTCGCAACAAAGGGTACTGCTTACCAGTCGACGTTCACCGAAGCTAACCGGTGGGAAAAGTCCGGGAAAAGCAATACCTGCCTTCATCGCGTTGCTTAGTTTGCCGCTATCGATAATGAATAATCCCTTTTCATCAAGGTCAATCGTAGAGATAGCAAGTGGGATTTCCAAATCGGAAAAGGTCGTCTCACCAAAGACATCCAAGATTAAAGGCTCGATTATATCCCATGTCAGAATACTGACACGTCTCAGATTGGAGCGACAGTACAAGCGTTCGCGCAGGAAATAGCCGAAACTATCCACGATGCGCCGCCGTTGTGTCTGGAAAAGTTCTGATATTTGCTCCATGCCCCAGAGGGCATTATGGTTGCTATCAAAAAAATCCACAAACAAATCGGTGAGTTCATCCGGGCTTTTACCCATGGCATATTGTCCTGCCACCAGGGCGCTGGCGCCGGCAGCATAAATCTTTTTGACCTCTATGTTGTGGGTGCGGAGTGCCTGGAGAATGCCGATACTAGCGACACCTTTCACACCCATTCCGCCCAATACCAGTGTTACCGGTTTAGTGACCACTTTTCTCCAGTCTCCTCAAAAGCATGGGAAGAAGCCGTTTTGTGACTTTGTAGCCGATTTCTACAGCGGTATTAGGATTGTTGAAGCGTTCTGTGGCGTAATTTCTGAAATTGATACGGATGTGAAAATCAGACTCGGCTATTGCCCAACGTTCCAGGCGGCGCTGTTTCATGGCTTCAATACCGTTCAAAACATCCATACCGTTCTGAAAAATGGCTTCTTCTATGGAACGAAGCTCTACCGAGATTATGAAATCGGCACCCTGTTTACGAAGTTCATAAACAGGGATATTGGCGAGTACCATGCCGTCTACAAGGAGATGTGTTCCTCGTTGGACGGGTGGGAAGATACCTGGAATCGACACCGAGGGGAGGATACCTTCAACCAGCTTGCCTCTCTTGATAACGACGGTTTTACCCGTAATAAGGTCGTGAGTAACAGCAGAAAAGGGGATTTTCGTGTCTGCGAAGGTGTGTTCTCCAAAGATAGCACGGAGCGCCTTAAGATTATTCCGGTGCGATTGGATGGAACTTCGCAGAGAGGCAATATCGCAGACTGCTTCAGTCAACCATTTCTGCAGAAAAGTCTGGCTCTCTGATTGATGGCGGAAGATATTAAAATAGTTGATATTCACCTTTTGCGTAACCTGTTTGATGAGGGCTGTCATTTTATCCAAATCTTTGTACAGGGCGTAGCCACCACCCATCACCGCCCCGATACTGGTGCCGTTGATGACGTCGATAGATATACCAGACTCGGTCAAGGCACGGATTACGCCGACATGTGCATAGCCGCGTGCGCCACCACCCCCCAGCGAAAGTCCAATCTTCATATGTCCGCTACTCAATTGTCCAGTCTCTATAGCCCTGCCGTATGACTGCCAGGTACTCAGCTGACGGTTTCGTTTCATCGGACTGACGGCGTTTAATATAGGTTATCGCTTTGCTGGCTGAACCATCCTCCTTGATAACGAGGACATTGATATGGTCGTAGGTAGTAGGGTAATCTTCGTATCGGTCCAGTCGGCGCAGGTCTTTTTCACTGATTTCATACACAGCGCCGGCAACTTTTTCACCACGGATGGGTTTGATACTTGCCGTGCCGCTTTTCCACTCCCGTGACCAGCCGGTAAAAATTAGCTTGTAGTTTGGTAGAATTGCCTGAAATCTGGGTTTGGCATCAGGACAACGCTGTTTCATTTGTTGTTTATTAAGGTTACTGCCGTAAGCGAAGTAATCCATTTGCGCTCTCCCGACAATATATGTGGGAATGGTCTCTACAGTTTGTGTTCCCATTATACCCTATACAGACGGGGAGGAAAACAAATTGGAAGTAGCTTGAAGATAGCCTTTGCCATTCTCTGAAATTCGGGCTACAATCTTACTAGCAAAGATAACCAGAAGTTATCAAAAAGATAAGGCAGGACACTATGATAGTTGAAATGAAAACCGGTGCCAGCAAGCCCGAAGTTGATGCCGTGGTGCAGAAAGCCAAATCACTGGGGCTGGGTGTGCAATTGAACCTGGGCACGGATAAAACGGTAGTGGCTCTACTGGGTGGTCATACGGGACAGCTTGCCACCGACCTCTTTGCAGTGCTCCCCGGAGTAGAGCGGGTAACGCGCATTATGAAGCCCTACAAACTCTCCTCACGGGAAGTAAAACCGAAGGACACAACGGTCAAGGTGGGTGGGGTGGAGATTGGAGGGAAACGGATTGTGGTAATGGCGGGTCCCTGCGCTGTGGAGAATGAAATACAATTGATGGAAGCGGCGCGGCAGGTAAAAGCGGCGGGTGCGACTGTTCTGCGCGGCGGCGCTTTCAAACCCAGGACCTCGCCTTTTAGTTTTCAGGGATTGGAGGAAGTGGGGCTGGCACTACTGGCGAAGGTAAGGAAGCAGATGAAGATTCCGGTGATAACAGAAGTTGTCGACCCACACGAGGTAGAAATGGTAGCAAAATCAGCCGATATTCTTCAGGTAGGCTCGCGTAATATGCAAAACTTCACTCTGTTGACAAGTATCGGCAAGAGCAAGTGGCCTGTGGTATTGAAGCGTGGTTTCTCCTGTACCGTTACCGAGTGGCTGACGGCGGCGGACTATCTGCTCGCCGAGGGTAATGCCAATGTCATTCTCTGTGAACGCGGCATCCGAACTTTTGAGGATAGTACCCGTTTCTCACTGGATATCTCGGCGATTCCAGTTATTAAAAGAGCCAGCCATCTGCCGGTGATTGTCGATCCCAGCCATGCGGCAGGGCATCACGACCTTGTCCCGGCACTGGCAAAGGCGGCGGTGGCGGCAGGCGCCGATGGCTTATTGATTGAGGTGCATCCCAATCCCGCCGAGGCGCTAGTTGATGGATTGCAATCGCTTAACCCGGATGAGTTTACAAAGTTGATGGCAGAGCTGAAAGTCATCGCGCAGGCGGTGGGGAGAGAGATCTAGGATAATGACCAATAATCAAGAAACAATAACCAAATAATTTCTGCTATAGATCAGATAACGTTTAGAGATACATTGTACCTCTTTGCAGGACGTTTAACCTAACGTCTTACCATGAAAAAATCTGGAAATTGAGAATGCCTGACGTTACACATCATTTGTTAAAACGTTGAGCAATCGATATTCCTGGTAAAAGAGGTAAAACGATGGGTATGTTATTACTACTATTATCGAATTGGTTCATGCCAAAGTAAGGATTAGCGCCCGCACCTTAAACCAAGGGACGTAGTATTTCATAACGAGTTTTCGGCAGTGTATAATTTTGGCTACGCTGTTGAAATTACTAACTTAGTAGTTTTGTGACAACTAACACATTCCCCCACTCTACGTATAAATAATGGTGTTGTAGCTAATGCCTCTGTAACTCTTTGAGCTTGTTGGCGTCTCGCTAAATGTACTTGCTCTCTTATACAGTCATCACAAAAGCTTTGATTTCTATTTCTTGTTAAGAAGTCAGTTACTTGCTCAGCGATATTCATTTCTACCTCCAAAAGGTTTTCTGTTTTATGTGTGACATTCTATCATGCATTAACTAAAACCGCTCAAGCATTGTCAATTATTCTGGTTTTCAAAATGATACACTAACGGGTTTTCACTTCAAACCCAAGTTTCTTTAGAATATCTCTAGCTCGGTGTGCTGTGAAATAGTCTTCTGTGAATTTACTTGGATTTATCTTCTTTAATGCCTTTCTTACCACCTGCTTTATAGGAAACTCCTGAATTTTACCTTCTCTGTCAGCTAGTTCAACGTAGTATTTTCTGATTGTCTCCTGCGATTCCAAACTTTCAGCGGCTTCTATTATGTCTTGACTAGATAAGTTGTAAGTTATGCGTTTGATTTGGAAGTTAGCCGTTCTTGCTCTCGTGATTTGATTGACAGTGTCTCCCTTGTCCATAACCAAGGCAAGGTTTAGTTCAGCTCCACAATTTGGGCATTTATACATTCTCTTCTCCTAGCATAGTATCTATAGTCATAACAATAGCATACAATTGAACTAATTGTCAAGGGGCTAAAAACCTCAAACTTAAGGGAGCTTTATTGACTGAGTTTTACCTTTTGAATTGTGGTTTTACCTTTTGAGCTTTGAGATTTGACTTGATAAAATTCTTGCGGCTTCGTCTTTTCCCAACCGTCTTGGATTTGCCCCACAGCTTTAACATGAGATATAATTTTATGTTAGGTGCCTAATCATCGCGGAGAATTGACCTATGCTGAAATCCCATTATTGCGGTGAACTACGGAAAGAACACGTTGGCAAAAAAATATCTCTGGCAGGGTGGGTAGACCGACGGCGCGACCACGGCGAATTGATTTTCCTGGATTTGCGCGATCGCAGTGGTGTCGCTCAGGTAGTGTTCAATCCGCAGGTCTCTAAAAAATGCCATCAGATTGCCGAACAGGTGCGTAATGAGTATGTACTCCGGGTTTCCGGAGAGGTGTCACTACGTCCGAAGGGGACTGAGAATCCGAAACTGCCCAGCGGTGATATTGAGGTCATTGCCGCTGAAGTGGAGATTCTGAACGCCTCTAAGACGCCGCCATTCTATATTAACGAAGAGTCGGAAGTCGATGAGGCTGTCCGTCTCAAATACCGCTATCTCGACCTGCGCCGGACGCGGATGCTGAACAATCTCATCCTGCGTGATAAAGTGATTAGATTTTTCCGTCAGTTTCTCCATGAAAAAGGGTTCTTGGAAATTGAGACTCCCATTCTCATTAAGAGCACGCCGGAAGGTGCACGTGACTACCTTGTGCCCTCCCGTATCTATCCCGGCAGTTTCTATGCTCTGCCGCAATCACCCCAGCAGTTGAAGCAGTTGCTCATGGTGGCAGGTATTGAAAAATATTTCCAGATTGCTAAGTGCTTCCGTGATGAGGACAGTCGCGCCGACCGCCAGCCGGAACACACCCAGCTCGATATCGAGATGAGTTTCGTCGATGAAGAAGATATCCTTCAACTGATGGAAGAGCTTTTCACCGGCTTGATTGAAAAGGTCAAACCTGACAAACGCGTGATAAAACCATTCCCGCGTATCAACTATAAAGATGCTATGGAAAAATACGGCTCGGATAGGCCTGATTTGCGTTTCGGCATGGAAATGCGCGACCTGACGGACATCGCCGAGAAATCAGAGTTTACCCTCTTTAAGAAGATTGTTGCCGATGGTGGTAAGGTCAAGGGTATCTGTGCTCAGGGTTGTGCCGGCTATACCCGCAACCAACTTGAAGAACTGAATAAGTTCGTACAGAGTTACGGTGCGGGTGGCTTGCTCACCTTTGCCTTGGGTTCTGCACCCGGCGATATCGGCGGTCTGACACAGGACGTGGTGAAATCGGTTGCCGCTAAATATATGACCCTGGAACAAATCAAAGAAATGGCACAGCGTTTTAATGCGAAACTCGGTGACTTGATTCTGGTAGTAGCCGGAAAACCAAAGGTTACGGATAAGGCTTTAGGGGAATTACGACGTGAAATGGGACAGCGCCTTAAGTTGGCCGACCCTAATCTGCTCGCCTTTGCTTTTATTGTAAATTTCCCGCTGTTTGCCTGGAACGAGGAAACAAAACACTGGGAGCCAGAGCACCATCCTTTTGTATGGCCCTGGCCCGAAGATGTGCCGATACTGGAAAAAAGTCCGGAGAAAGTACGTGCCCATTGTTATGATATGGTCTGCAATGGGCTGGAACTGGCGAGCGGGAGTATTCGTATCCATAACCCCGAGCTTCAACGTCGTATTTTCCGTTTTCTCGGCTATAACGATGCTGAGATTGAGGAGAAGTTCGGCGGTTTCTTGGGTGCGTTTGAATATGGCGCACCGCCGCATGGCGGCATTGCTCCCGGTATCGACCGCATTGTGATGATACTCGCTGGAGAACAGACTATCCGTGACGTCATTGCTTTTCCCAAGAATCAGAGTGCGATGGATATGATGCTGGAAGCGCCGTCGCCTGTACGCGAACAGCAATTGAAAGAACTCCATTTGCGGCTTCGCGAAGACTAATAAAACAAGGACTGGAAGTGAAAGTAACCACAGAAAAAACTGAAAACAGACAGGCATTCCTCAAGATTGAAATGGAACCCGTTGAGATTGAAACAGGTACAGAAACCGCTTATCGCCGATTGGTGAAAAAGGTAGAGGTGCCGGGTTTCCGTCGCGGCAAGGCGCCACGGGCTATTTTTGAGCGCCATTTCGGAAAAGACCGCCTTTTCCAGGAAGCGCTGGATGACCTAATCCCGGACGCCTACAAGAAGGCAGTAGACGACCAGAAACTGGAGCCGATTGCCCAACCACAGATTGAGGTCGAAACAGAAAGCCCTCTCGTTCTCAAGGCGGTCGTGCCATTGAAACCGATTACTACCGTGGGTGATTATCATACCATTGACCTCAAGCCACGGGAAGTTGAAATCACCGAGGAAATGGTTGATCAGGTTGTGGATAGATTACGGCATCAACATGCCACCTGGGAGCCGGTGGACCGCGCTGTCGCCATCGGTGACATGGTGACAATTGACTTAGAGAGCACGGCAAAGGGCGAGGCATTCATTAACCGCAAAGGTTTAGAGTACCAGTTGCTGGACGAGGATACGGGTCCCATACCGGGATTTGCCGGGCAGATGGTGGGATTAAAGAAGGGCGAAGAGAAAGAATGGACTCATAAATTCCCCGAGGATTATTTCCGGAAGGAGCTTATCGGGTGTGACGCCACTTTCAAGGTCAAGGTGAATGAGGTTAAGCAGGAAATTCTGCCAGAAGTGAATGACCAGTTTGCCGTGCAGGTAAATGCCGAGTTCACGACGGTGGCGATTCTGCGACAGAAAGCCATGGAGGAGATGAAGGAGAGGGCGGAACACGAGGCAGAGCACGAGTTTGAGGATAATGTCATTGAAGCGGCGACGGCGATGAGTCAGATGGAGTACCCGCCGGTAATTGTCGAGGCGGAGATTGACCATCTTCTGGAGCGTAACTTCAGATATATCCAGCAGACCGGACAGGATATTGAGCACTATCTTCAGACTATCGGCAAAACGGTCGAGCAAATGCGTGAGGAATTACGTCCTGCGGCGGTGAAGCGCGTGGCAGAGTCTCTAGTGCTGGGGAAAATTGCAGAACAGGAAAAGATAGAAGTGACACCTGCAGAAATCGATACGGAGATTGAGGTAGCCGTCAATAATTCTCAGGAAGATAAAGAGACAATGCGACAGGCTTTGAATAGCGAGAACAACCGTGAAGCGATTGAGAATACACTCATCACCCGCAAGGTAATTAAATTCCTGACTGATTTGGCAAAGGCTCCCAAGGAGAAGAAGGAAGAAAAGTCTGAAGGGTGACAAGCAGGCATGGTTTTTCCAACTTCTGTATAATGGTAAGTAGAAGCCGAATAAAGTGTTAAGTGCAGAGGAGGTGCAGAATGGCTATTGACCCGATGAATATTATGCCGACTGTAATTGAGACCACAGCTAGAGGAGAAAGATATTCTGACATTTATTCACTCCTACTCAGGGAGCGAATTATCTTTCTTGGAACTCCGATAAATGACCAGATTGCAAATCTTATCATTGCCCAGCTTTTGTTTTTGGATAGGGAAGACCCTGATAAAGATATCAATCTTTATATTCATTCCCCCGGTGGTGTTATCAGTGCCGGTCTGGCAATCTATGATACGATGCAATTGATTCGCCCTGAAATTTCAACGATTGTTGTTGGAATGGCGGCGAGCATGGCTACGGTTCTCCTTTGCGCAGGTGCTAAGGGCAAACGTTTCGCTCTTCCCAATGCTACTGTCCATATGCACCAGGCGGTCGGTGGCGCTCAGGGGCAGGCATCCGATATTGCCATTGCCGCAAAGGAAATCATGCGTCTTCAGGATATCATACGTGATATCATCTCGAAGCATACCGGACAGCCCATGGATAAAATCACCCATGATACCGACCGTGATTTCTATCTGAGTCCTAAGCAAGCGGTGGAATACGGACTGATTGACGAAATTTTGGTCAAACCCTCGAAAGAAGCGGGCAAGGGTAAAAAGTAGTCAAAGCATCGCAAAATAATTGAGGGAGGAGTCAGTTATAACTCCTCCCTCGTTTTTGTTTCCTTTCTTAAGGAATAATAAAACCTGATTGAAGAATAGATGATGATACGACAGTACATTGTCATTAGTATAATTCCCAGAGAAGTACAGCCATTAGAATCGGGGAAAGGGGTGAGTGATGGATAAAATGATTGCCTTTTGTGGATTTATCTGCACGGATTGTGCTGAGTATCTAGCGACTCAAAAGAATGATGATAAAGAAAGAGAAAGATTGGCTGGACTATGGGCAGAAAGAAAGTACAGAGGGGAAATTAAGCCGGCAGACATTAATTGTGATGGATGTTTGTCAAAGAGTGGACGACTTTGGGTAAACTGTAGAAATTGTCCGATAAGAAAGTGTGGCTTGGAAAGGCATGTTAAAAATTGTGCTTACTGCAGTGATTATATTTGCACAGATCTAGAAAGTTTTTTTAGTACGTTCCCTGAAGCAAAGTCCAATCTTGAAGAAATCAGGAAAAGCTTGTAGGGTGGGTAAAACCCACCATCGTCATTGCGACTTCGATGGAATCGAGGGAAGCAATATCAGGGTGGGGAAGCCCCGCCTCCTAAACACTAAATCCTAATAAGGGATAGCGTCAAATTACGTCCCGGCTGAGTCAACACCGACCTGCCCGATGCGGGCGTGCAATGCGATGACGTCATCAATACCATTTATCCTGTCCCGTTCTGCCAGCCAGTGAAAGTGGGCGCGGTCACCAACTCCGCCCCTTTTCTCCTTTTCCTGCACCAACCGCTTAGCTTCCTTACGTCCGCCTTTCTTCCACGCCTGAAGGATGTCTTTAAGGTCACTGATGTGGGTGGAGGCAAGACCTAATGTTGCTGAAGAGAGGGTATGCCTGCCTCCATTAAACGCCACTGCCAGACCGCCCTGAGAATCAACCTGCGCTAGCATGTCCGCGTCCGCAATGCTGTCGCCCACAACCACCCACTTTGAAAGCGGCTCCTGGTATTTCTCCGCAAAGCGCTTCAGTGCATCGGTCTTGCGGCGTCCTCTGACAGGTTTAATCTGCCGTATTTGCTTACCAATTACAGTCGTTGGCAGGTCTGCCGAAAAAAATCTGTCCAGCGTTTGTTTAATCTGAACGACGTCACTGGAACTCAGCGCCACAATGCTGTCAATAGCTTGTCTGAACACAGCGGTTTCTTGTTTTGTCACCAGGGTGTGCATACTATCCAAAGGTATGGGTGTAGACGCCACGTTATGAGCATAGATGCCAAATTTATGCGTGATATGAATAGCGTACTGCTCATACTCGGTGGTAATGCAGAAGACCCTCCAGCCGTCCGTCAGCAATCCAGTAACAAGAGCAAGAGCACCAGGGGTGAGTGTGCTTTCACTTGCCACGCGGGTGATATCTGCTTCCTTCGTACCACCCAGCAACAACAGGATGATGAGCATAAGTACTGGTATATCGCCAGGTTCATGTTCGGGCGTTTTCGTTCTCAACAGTTGTTCATCGTACCGCTCAGCAATTTCAAGAACTTTACTACCATCCGACACCAGTTGCAGTAGGTCATTGACTTTCCGCGGTTGTTTCAATGGTCCCCCGAGGTCGAAGGCGATATAATTACTCATCCCCCATTTTACCTTATAGCAATTTTTTAAAATGCATTTTTTATTTTCGACCAGGTGCTGTGGAAATGAACGAAAGGGCTGGAGCGTTTCCCGTTTATTTTTGCTTTCTTTAACGATTCCAGAAATTCCTGCGGCGTGTTGAAATCAGGCATTTCTACAATAGTATTACCAATTTCCCCGATGGAATGAGCATCACTACCAGCAATGCCGGGCAAGCCGTGTTCTCTGGCATAAGCTTTTGCCCTGGTCGCCGGTCGTCCAAAGGGGCAGCGGGCATTAAACACTTCCAGAATATCTACCTGAGGAATGATTCGTGCCCAGCCTTCTTCATTCAGCCGTAAACCGCGCAGAGGGTCGAAGGGGTGAGGAATGGAGACTAATCCACCCTGCGCCCGGATGCTGTCAATAGCGCGTTCGATAGATAATCCGCTGGCAATATGTTGCTTTAAAAATAGCCCCATGACCTCGCCGCTGGGTGTCAGGATTTCCTCGGCGACAACGACTTTGAATGGAGCTATTTCCTTCAACTTGAAAGCGCCTTCCGTTGTGTCGTGGTCGGCGATGGCGACACAGTTGATGCCCAGTTCCTGACAGCGGAGAATAATTTCATCAAGCTCGTTGTGACAGTCCATCGAATACCTGGTATGAATGTGGAAATCACCTTTTAGCAAAATATCATATCCTTTCTCAAGGTTAAGGAATTACTTGTCGTGCCACTTTCTGGCGTGAGAAAGCAATTTTACCTTGCCGTTTTCCATCACCGCAAGGTCTTCAATCCTTATCCCTCCCCACTCCGGCAGGTAGATTCCCGGTTCGATGCTGAAAACCATGCCGTCGGTGAGTGCATCTGTCGTTGCAAGAGGGCTAAGCCGGGGAGCGGGGTCATGAGTAGCCAGTCCGACGCCATGTCCAAGCCCATGCCCGAACACATTCCCATAACCAGCGGTGCTGATGATACTGCGTGCCAGACTGTCTGCCTGAATGCCGTTCATACCGGCGCAAATACCATCGATGGCGGCTTCCTGAGCACGAAGCACAATATCATAAATCTTGTAGAAAGTCTTGTCTGGTTTACCCAGACAAATGGTGCGGGTTAGGTCACTACCGTAGTTTTTGAACTTAGCACCCATATCAATCACTACCGGTTCTCCGGCGGCGATGGGACGGTCGGTCGGTTGATGATGCGGTAAAGCCGCATTTAGACCGGCGGCTACTATAATCCCGAAGGGCATGCTCTGACTGCCCGCTTCACGCATCGATTTTTCCAGTTTCCAGGCGAGTTGTAATTCCGTGATGCCGGGTTTGAGTCTGGCGGTGACTGAATCGAAGGCAGCATCTCCAATTTCGGCTGCACGTTGTATGCATTCAATCTCCTCCGGTTCTTTGACACCCCTAAGTTTTTCTACGGTATTTTCCAGTGGGACAAGATGGAGGCGAGGGCGTTTCCTATCCAGAATTGCCACCAGTTCGTGGTAGAAATCAAAGGTTATATATGGAGATTCAAACCCCAGTCGCTGTATTTCATGCCCTTCTAGTAGTTTGGGAAACCATTCGTCTGTACGCCCTTTTATCTCAAAAAGGGTGAAGTGTGGCGATTGTTGCTTGACCTGCTCAAAATAACGGAAGTCGGTGGCGAGCACAGCGTCTTTAGGAGTGATGAACAGGTAACCGGCGGAGCCATCAAATCCCGAGATATAGTAGCGGTTTCCCGGCTGGGAAATAAAGATGGCATCCACTTCTCTTTTCGTCAATTCCTGTCGCAGTTTTGCCAGTCTATTTGTTGTCATCTTTCTCCTTTCCAAGCGCTAGCGGGTGGGCGGCGAGATAGACTTTCCTTGCCTGACTTTTACTGACATGGGTATAGATTTGTGTGGTAGATAGACTGGCGTGCCCGAGTAATTCCTGCACCACGCGCAAATCAGCGCCTCCATCGAGCATGTGGGTGGCGAAGGTGTGCCGTAAGATGTGGGGGTGTATCTTTCTGGGAATATTCGCCGCTTTTGCGTATCGGTCGATAATTTTCTGTATACGCCGGGCAATCAGACGCTTGCCTGACTGGTTGATGAACACCGCTTCGGTCTTTTTCTCACCGAGTAGCTTTATCCTCCCCTCCTTTAGATAGGAAGTCAGGGCTTTTACTGCGGGTTCCCCCATTAATACAATGCGCTCTTTGTTGCCTTTTCCCAGCACTCTTATTTCTTTTTCATGAAGGTCGACCTGGGTCAGGTTCAGACTGACAATCTCACTAACGCGTAAGCCGGAAGCATACAGCAGCTCAAGGATGGCTTTATCACGTTGACCTACGGGTTTTGCGGTAATTGGTGCTTCCAGAAGGCGGGTGATTTCGTCCGTCGTGAGTACGATGGGAAGGCGTCTATCCAGCTTCGGCGATGTAATCTTTTCCAGAGGATTCTCCTTGATAAGTTCCTCACGCTGCATGTAGCGGTAGAAGGAGCGGATAGCAGAGAGCTTATTGGCGATGCTCGACCGCGCGACACCCTGTTGCATCAACCAGTACATATAGTCGCGCAGAGTCTGTTTGTTAACCGCTTCTAAGGAATTTATCTTTCGGGCAAAGAGGAACTGAAAAAATCCTTTTTCTTTGCCTCGTACCTTATTACCGATAAGAGCGCTGAGATAGGTGCGGATAGTGTAGGGAGAAGCGTTTCTGCCTGCCTTGAGATAGTTTACATAACGGTCTACGATGGTCTGCATAGAATCAACTCTTATCCGCAGTTATAGCAACTTTTATTTCTGGAGTCGGACCACGGTACCGACATTTCAGACACCTGGCATGGTTTTCGCGGTACTCGGTAAGGAGACCGCCACACTTGGGACAGGGCTGGGATAGGGGACGGCCGCTGGTAGCGAAGGTGCAGTTTGGGTAGTTACTGCATCCGTAAAATCTTTTTCCTTTCTTATTCAACCGCTGGATGAGTTCACTACCACATTCCGGGCATTTAACGCCGGTTTTTATCTGGTAGCGTTTGGTGAACTTGCACTCCGGATAACCGGTGCAGGCGAGGAATTTCCCGAATCGTCCAATCTTGATGGCAAGTGGTTTACCACATTTTTCACACACTTCAGTAGTGAGTTCATCCGCGATTTTCACGCGTTCAATGCCTTCTTTAGCATTCTGGAGTGTTTTGTCAAAGGGAGTGTAAAAGTTCCTTACAACTTCTACCCACTTCTTCTTCTGGTCGGCGATTTCATCGAGGTTGTCTTCCATGCGCGCTGTGAATTCAATATCGACGATATCAGGGAAGTGCTGTTTCAGTAAATCAGTGACCAGCATCCCCAGTTCGGATGGTTTTAAGACTCCGTTCGTTTTGGTCACGTATTCGCGTTCTTGAATGTTGGCGAGGATGGGAGCATAGGTGCTGGGTCTCCCGATACCCCGCTCTTCTAGCATCCGGATGAGGCTGGCTTCCGTGTAACGGGGTGGTGGCTGGGTGAAACGCTGTTCTGTCAGGAGTCGAAGGAGTTTCAGAACGTCGCCTTTGTCTAGTGGAGGTAGTGTCTGATGACTCTCACCATTATCGATTTTGCCTTCATCACGCTGATAAATGGTGGTGAAACCGGGGAATTTGAGCACGGATGATATTGTGCGGAAGAGGTAAACTTCCCGCGAATTACCAGGTTTAGCTTCAATGTCCACTGTGGTGCTATCGTAAAGCGCTGCTGACATCTGGCTGGCGACCATACGGTTCCAGATAAGCTGGTAGAGACGGAACTGGTTAGCAGACAGGTAACTTTTAATCGTATCTGGTGTGCGACTGGTGTGAGTAGGACGGATGGCTTCATGGGCTTCCTGCGCGCCCTTGACCTGTCGCGTAAAGACGCGGGCGTGAGCAGGTAAGTAATCTTCGCCGTATTTTTTCTGGATAAAGTCCCGCGTTTCAGCAATCGCAGTACGGGCGACGTGTGTAGAGTCGGTACGCATGTAGGTAATCAAACCTGTACTTTCACCGCCTCCTAATGGTAGACCTTCATAAAGCTCCTGAGCGATTGCCATGGTCTGCCCTGCGGAGAGACGCAATTTGTACCAGGCTTCTTGCTGAAGCGTGCTGGTGATAAACGGCGGTGCCGGCTGGCGCACGACCTTGCGTGTCTTGATTTTATCAACGGTGTACTTTGCCTGCTCCAGCCGCTCTTTCAGTATATTTGCCTTTTGTTCGGTGTTTATTTCCAGTTTTGTGCCATCAATAAGCCCCACCAGTTGCGCACGGAAAGGCGGTGTTTCTTTCTTTTGTAGTTCCGCCTCGATGAGCCAGTACTCTTGAGGAATGAAACCTTCAATCTCCCGTTCGCGGTCGACGATAATCCTCAGGGCAACAGATTGTACTCTACCGGCAGAGAGACCGCGTCTGACCTTTTGCCAGAGAAGAGGGCTCAGTTTGTATCCTACCAGTCTATCCAGCACCCGACGCGCTTGCTGGGCATTGACCAGATGCAAATCAACCGAGCGAGGGTGTTTGAATGCCTGTTGAACAGCTTCATCGGTGATTTCGTGAAAGACAACACGGCGAAAGGGTATTTTATCCCCATTCATCACGGTTGCCAGGTGCCACGCAATAGCTTCGCCTTCACGGTCAGGGTCGGTGGCAAGATAGATTACCTTTGCCTTTTTACCTGCCTCTTTCAACTCTTTAACGAGCTTGCTCTTGGTACGGGGTACCACATAGCTTGGTGTAAAATCGTGCTCGATGTCCACACCCAGCTTACTACGGGGTAAATCACGGATGTGACCCATTGATGCTTTGAGATTGTATTTGCTGCCCAGTATTTTACCGAGCGTTCTTGCCTTTGCCGGCGATTCAACGATGACAAGTTCTTTCTTTGTACTACTCAACTTTTACTCCATAGGTTTCTCTGGCTTCGCGCGCCAGCACATAAGACATATTCCCCACCGACCGTATCAAACCTTTTAACTCCATCATTGCCAGTGTACTGCTCACGGTAGCAACAGGCAAGCCACTTCCGGCGCATATATTATCGATGTGTGCCGGTTCCGTGGACAACCGCTTCAGTAGAACCGATTCTGTCTCACTCTCCGGAATGATTTCCTTGAACTCAAGTTGCTGGGCGACGGCGCGTAAGTTCAGTTCCTCGAGAATATCCTGGCAATTTTGCACCAATTTCGCGCCTTCCTGGATGAGGTTATTGACGCCGCGGCTGGATGGTGACAGAATGCTTCCCGGAACAGCCAGCACATCGCGGTTCTGTTCCAGGGCGAGGTTAGCGGTAATGAGCGCGCCGCTTCCTTCCCCTGCCTCTGTTACCAGGACTCCCAGACTCATACCACTGAGGATACGGTTGCGTCGTGGAAAGTGGTCAGGCTTGGGTTTAGTCCCGAGTGGATACTCACTAAGAAGAGCGCCGTTTTCTATTATTCGGCGTGCCAGGTTCAAGTTCTCCGATGGATAGATAATATCCAGCCCGCAGGCAAGAATTGCAATCGTCCTGCCGCCGGCATCCAGCGCCGCCTGATGAGAAACAGAATCAATGCCCCGTGCCAGTCCGCTGATAATGGTGATGTTATTACGCGCCAGGTCAGACACGATTTCTTCTGTGACCTGCCGACCATAGGCGGTCGCACGTCGTGTTCCCACCACTGCTAGACACCACTCGTCGGCGGCAGTTAGTGAGCCTCTAATATAGAGAAGGGGAGGATAATCATAGATTTCTTTGAGCCGGGCAGGATAATTATCATCATGCCAGGTGAGCAACTGAACCCCATAGCGTTTCAGCTTTTCCATCTCGTCATCAAGCGCAATTTTCGGACGCCAGGTGGTGATGGCGCGGATAACGCTATCATCAAGTCGCGCCTGTCTCAATTCGCCGGCGGGAGCCTTCCATGCAGACTCAAGATTGCCGAAGTGGTTCTCAAGTTGATTGAGACGGACACGCCCGATGCCGGGGACAAAACTGAAGCCAACCCAATATTTAAGATCTTTTTTATTCATCATTACGATAATTGCTATTCTAACACAGCACTGAGTGAGGAACAATTAGAGGATAGAAATACGAAACCTAAAACCACAAATCCTAAATCCGAAGTAGTGACAAAGCTCGAATTTTTCAAGCTAAAGCGATTGGAAAGGAAGATTCGTTTAGAATTCAGGGATAAAAACTCAGAGTTTAGTAGTTTTAGTCTTTGGTTCCCCAGAGAAGTAGCGAACATACCAAGGTAATAACAAAGAGAGCCGCACCTACCCAAGCAAAGGCGGTGCTGAAGCTATACTGGTCAATGAGTTTTCCGATGATAGGCATAAGAAGTCCGGGACCGCCCCGGCTGGCGAAGTAGTAGATACCGAGAATTGTAGAGCGGTTGTTCGCATTGGCGTTACTGATAACGTATACCTCAGCTACCGGCATTGCCACATACATGCAGGAGCCCATTGCCAGTAGAACAAAAGGTAAAAGCCACCAGTAGGTGCCCAGGCTGAGCAAAAAGATAACTGGACCAGCGGCAAGACTGACCGCGAGCATGACAGGCACTTTCCCGATGCGGTCAGAGATATATCCACCAAGAGGACCTGCCCATAGACCCGCAAAATGAGCCAGTGCAAGGAAGGCAGCGCCCGCTTGTTCCGTACCGCCGTATTGGTCTACGACGAGTAGGGGAATAACCGAGATGCTGGAAAAAACGAAGACCTGCACTGCTGTGCCTAAGATTACAAAGGCTATCATACGTCGTAGATAGCCGCGTGAATTAATCCGGATGGCGAAACTTTCTGTCTGGACTTGTTTTAATGTATCGCCAAGGTTACGGCGCTTCAGAAGAGTGTAAAGGTAAATTCCAAAAGCAATAGTGGGAATCGTCAGTACAATAAACGGACCACGCCATGTCAAACTGGACGTCATAAAGAATCCTAGCAATGTAACAATAGCGGCAGTTAGTAGGGGTGTTAGAAAGTTGGCGAGTGTTCCCCCAATCTGGTGCATTCCCAGGACCTGACCCCGGTTTTCCACGGCGACGGTATCTGAAAGCAGTGGTGAGGCGGAAGGATGGTAACCACCACCGAGAATACCCATGATGAGTAAAGCTGCAAGCATCATGGCATAATTGAGTGAGAGACCGACAAAAAGACCGAAGAAAGCAACCCCAGCAACGCCGACGACAATCAGAAGCCTAGGCGCGATGCGGTCGCCGCCAAGCCATCCAGCCAGTAGATTACTCGCGCCGTAAGAAGCGTTATACGCACCATTTAGTGCGCCTATCTTTAAGTAGTCTAGACCGAACTGATCCCGGATGGAAGGTTGTACAGATTGGATGATAAATCCGGGTACATGGTGCATAAAATGCGCCAGAATGAAGAGTGGCACCAGCCCGGGGAAAAGCCCTTTGTAGTAGTTCTTGATTCTATCTATTGCGCTAATATCGGTTTTCTTCATTAATCAAGCCGGTGGTCCGGCGTCCAATCATACTTAATGGCGGAGAGGGTGGGATTCGAACCCACGGTAACCTTGCGGCTACAAGCGCTTTCCAGACGCTCCTGTTAGTCCACTCCAGCACCTCTCCGCGCCCGTTTACATTCAGTGAACCTTTGTTAAGTTTACGCTGTGTGGCTTCGCTTTGTAAAGACCATTAGCTATGCTCAGCAATCCTCCTGGCATTCCCCGGCAATCTTCAGCAGTTTCACAATCCTCTTTTCGTCAACGTCTTTGAGCGTGCGAACCTTGATGTGTCTCATTGTTTTTCCACTGCCTTCAAAAAGGGCTATCTCTTCTTTTGTCAGTCCATTAATTGAAAAACCCAAATTGACATGCTCTTTTAGAGCGCCAATATAGAATTTCCCGCCAGAAAAAGTAGGGACACCCCATTTCATTTCTTCTTTTATGTCCGGGTATGTTTTCAAGATAATTTCCCGCAATTTGAAACAGATTTCCTTCTGCGGCGATTTCTGTTTTTCTATGTATTCTCTAACTTTTTTGTCCATCGTTTTACTCTTTTACAAGTTGTGTATCAGAGAATAGACACAGGACTTTATGCGGTTCATTCTGTTCAGTGAGCACTAGTCATGGGAAGGAGCTTGATAGTGGGTATATGATATTTGGAATTTCCGCTGTTTACGACGGAGAGAGTGGTATTCGCTTGTCCCGAGCGACGTCGAGGGAAAACCTTTAACCAATTACATTCACTCGGAACGAGTTCTCTCAATTAAACGTTCTTTCATAATTTTAGACCACCCTTTGATTTGTTCTTCTCGTTTCCTCGCTTCAGACATATTACCGTATTTTTCTGAATAAACTAAAGTTATTGGTCTACGAGCAGAAGTGTATCTTGCTCCAGTTCCTTTGTTATGTTCTCTCAGACGCTTTTCTATATCAACTGTAATACCAGAATATAATGAGTCATCTCTGCACCTGACTATATAGAAGAACCATTCTTGGGTCATTATTTTCCTTCCACTATACTCAGGGTAAATCCTTCGACTGTTCTCAGGATAAACGGAGAGGGTGGGATTCGAACCCACGTCCCGAAAAATCGGGAACCGCTTTTCGAGAGCGGCACCATCGGCCTCTCGGTCACCTCTCCATGTGTTATACTTGAAGCTATTTTAGACTTATTGTTAAGTTCCGTCAATGAAGTAAAGCCCGAATGGTAACGTTTTGTTTCCGCACTTTGTATATTATAAGTGCTAATCGTTAGTCGGTCAAACCAATTAATTGTACACAAGCTAGCATTTATACAAATGCAGTAGCCTGAATGCCAAATGTAGAGTATAATTTAGAACATGATGAAAACGAAAAATTCTAAAAGTTGGATAGCCATACTAATCGTTGTCGTCTTGATTTTATTCGCGAGCTTTTTCCTTGTACTTTGGAGAATGAAAGTATTTGACACGGATACAACGAATGTTGAATTGGCACCTGTTTTAGCCTTAACGGGTGCATTGTTTACATCGGTGGTTGCCGTAATTGGAACTTTTCTAAAATACTCAAATGACGTACAAGCTGAAAAGAGATTAGCTCAGGAAGTTGTAGTTAAAGCGATACAATTGCTTGGTACGGATACGGGTATAGACGTTCCACAAACTCAACGAGCGGGAGTTCTGTTTGCCCTAGCGAACTTGGGACAATTGGAGTTAGCCATAACCTTGTTAGGTCAAATGCTACAGTCCGAACAACATACTATATTGGATAAGTAAATAGCTCCAGCACGGTATTCTCTTTTATTTGACACCGGCGGGCAGACCCCAGCCTGCTTTTCACCTGGTTCCCAACTTAGCTGTTAGATTCGGGTTCACCT